>Ga0315910_10001231_pt1 | contig 23851 bp, 24 predicted proteins | sample EdamamesoilMG_FD_204470 | JGI IMG/M metagenome (GOLD analysis project Ga0315910, IMG submission 204470) | Garden soil microbial communities collected in Santa Monica, California, United States - Edamame soil | ecosystem: Environmental > Terrestrial > Soil > Garden | place: USA: California... | reverse complement strand
CAGCGGCAACGTCTCCTTGAAGCGGTTCTGCGTCTTGAGCAGCTCGCGGGCTTGGTAAATGGCGTACACATCCTCTGGGTTACATTGAACCGCTTTTTGATAGGCGATGACCGCCTTGTCCGGCTGCGACAATTCTTCCAGATAAATGCGGCCTATCTCGCTATGCACTTCGGCTAAATGTGGGCCAAACTCGGGCTGCTCCTCCTGGAGTTTTTCCAAGGTCTTGGCGCGTCGCTGATGCAACGTGAGCACCGCCTTCGTGTTCGATTTCTCTCGATACAGCCCCACCAAGCGCTCTAGCGCCCCGACGTGCAGAGGGTCACGCTCGATGGCTTTACTGAGCGCGCGCTCGGCGCGATGCGCATCCGACAAGCTCGTCAGCCAAACATTAGCCGACTCACAGTACCAGTGAGCACCGGTCGCTCCATCCGGGGTCGCCGCTGCCGTCTTTTCCAGAAAGGTTGCATAAGCGCGCGGATCGGTCTGTCCGTAAGCATAAGCAGCGTTGAGAGCTTCAGTATCATTGGCGTTGTCGGCTAGACGGTGGGCAAGGGCTTCAAGCTGTCGGGGGTCCATCGGGGGCCGGACGCTACCACTTACAGGGACACTGTAGCAACGGAGTTGGAGTCTCAGCCGACAATGTCTAATATCCCGCCGCTCATCGACCGACCGATGTAGCGCACCTTTGCCTACAGTACACCCTCCATGACCAACACGTCCGAAATCACCCTGCGTCACCGCATCGAAGAACTCCGCAAGACAGGCAAGCCGCTCGATGTCGCGCACGCGATCGGCATCGTGGTGCCCTTGGCCGCTGAACTCGCTGACCAACACCGCCAGGGCTACAATTTCTTCCTGTACCCCGGTGCGCTCTTTGAAGGCCAGGACGGACTCTACCACGCCAGCGCCAACTCGGCGCGACCGCCCACGGACGCGCGCGACGCGGCCTGCTTGCCTCCGGAGAGCCGGGGCATCACGCCAGGCCAAGCGCGTGCATCGGTGTACGGCATCGGGGCCATTTTATACGAATTGATCACGCTCCACACCGTGGGGCCCGGCATGCGCCGCCCCTCTGAATTGGCCGCGAGCGTCTCGTCGGACCTGGAGCTGATCTTGACCAAGGCGCTGGTGGCCGACCCGGCGCACCGTCCCGACGATCTCAACGCGCTCGCACAAGCATTCTATCAAATCAATAACACAGAGAGCGTAGCGCCGCCCGCGGCCGATGTGTCGCATTTGGACCATGACGACGGCTTCGACGTCGATGTCTCCATGTCGCTCCTGCCCCCCGCCCCCAGCTACGCAGGGGCTGCATCCCAGGTCATCCACGGTATGGAGGCGCCGCTGCCCCGCGGGATGGACCTCGTGGGCCAGCGCGCCGCGCAGCAGCTCAATGAAGCACCGCATCTCAACGAAAGAGACCAGCTCCTCGCCACCAAGGCCCGCTTGGAGAGCGACCCTCGCCCCAGGTACGTGGTGGTGCGTGGCGGCATGGATCATGGCCCTTTTGCGGCGGTCGAGCTACTGCAACAGATCGCGAGCCACACCTTCGAAGAAGAGGACTTGATCCGCGACACGGTGGACAAGACGGAGATCCTGCTCCGCGAGTCACCTGACTTTTCGGCCTTTGCCCGCCACGCGCGCCTGGGTCGTCACGAGAAAGCAGAGAAGGTCGCGCTGGCCCACGCGGTCAAATCTGAATCCCGCCGTACCGCCGGTAAGACGCTGATTGGCGTCGCCGGTATTTTCCTGATCTTGGCCGGCGTCGGTGCCTGGTACCTGCAGAGCCGCGGTCAGAAGGATGATCAGATCAAGGTGGTGGAGGAGGTCGCGGCCAATGTCGAATCTGACCAGGGCCTCAAGTCCACCAAAAAGGGCGGCGGCGGGGCGCGCGTCAAGGGCACCGTGGGCGGCTTCCCCCAGCTGGCCGGTGGTATGAGCTGTGAAGCGGCCCAGGCCGCCTACATGGAGGAGATGCGGATGGGTGAAAAGGGCCGTCCGGATCTCACCGTCGGGCAGCTGGGCGCAGTGCTGAACACCGGGTCGTATCTGAACTCCTGTGGCGTGCCGTCGAGCATGAGCGTCAATGTGTGCGCCGCCATTCAAAATGGGCGCGCCGTCGGCGTCACGGTCACGACCAAACCACGCGATGGCGGTAAGTCTTCCTGCATTGCCAGTCAGATCAGGCGCCTCAGCTTTCCCTCCAATCCAAAGCTCGACGTGACGCGCACCTCATTCGCCGCCCAATGAAACCAACCTCAAAGGCCTGTGCCGCCCGGGCACGGGGCCTTTTACGGCGCGGCCCTGCCAGTTGTCGAGCTATCGCGGACTGCGTAGACTGAGGCAAATATGAGGGAGCTGTGATTGCCGTAGAGCGCGTCTACAAATCGTTCGATCAGCCGGTGCTCCGCGGTTGTTCGTTGCAAGTCGCTCGCGGCGAGATAGTCGGCCTGGTGGGCCCCGCGGCCGCCGGCAAGAGTGTGCTTTTGCGCTCCCTCGCCGGGCTGACGCAATTGGACGCGGGCAGCGTCGTTGTCATGGGTCAGGAGGTGGTGGGCGCCACGGCCGCGGAACTGCGACAGGTGCGAACGCACATCGGCATGCTCTTTCAAAACGTCGCCCTATTCGACTTCATGTCCGTGTTCGAGAATGTGGCGTTTCCGCTGCGACGGACCATGCGGTTAGCAGCGGATGAAATCGCACTGCGTGTGCACACCGAGCTTGCGGCGGTTGGTCTTGGAGAGTTGGCCCAGCGCGCGCCAGCGAGTCTGTCTGGGGGTCAACAACGTCGGGTAGGACTGGCGCGGGCGGCGGTGATGCGGCCCCCCATCTTGCTGTACGACGAACCCGCCGCGGGCTTAGACCCAGTGTCCACGGCCCGTGTTTTTGCCCTGATCCGCGCCCAACGTGAGCGCCTGGGCGCGAGCATCCTCGTGGTGTCCAGCGATGTGGATCGGGTCGCTCAAGCTGTTGACCGGGTGGCGGTGATGCACCAGGGGCGCATCCTATTTGAGGGCCCACCCAGCCTGGCGCAGTCATCGTCACATCAGCTCGTTCGGCAATTTTTTGGTGAACACACCCATGGCGCCGCGTAGCTTTCGACACTCCATCGCCCACGTTTTGGAGGGCATCGGCAGCCAAGGGCTGATCTTGGCGCAAGCGTTGCGCGCGACCGCTGCAGGCAAGCTCGACTCTTTCGAGTTCAGACGCAGCATCGTCCGCCTCGGTCTGCATTCAATTCCGGTCATTTTCTCCACGGCGCTGTTCGTGGGCGGCATCATGGTGGTCCAATCGGTCCCGCTGCTCCAGCGATTTGGCGCGGAGAGCCTACTTGGTTGGGGGGCGGGCTTCGGCATTTTGCGAGAAATTGGCCCCATCCTTACGGGCTTGATGATCTCCGGACGCGTCGGAGCAAACAATACTGCAGAACTTGGGACGCTCGCCGTGACAAATCAAATCGACGGTCTGCGGGCCTTGGCCATTGATCCGGCGGGTTACCTGATGGCCCCTCGCATCCTGGCCATTGTCGTCACCAACACCTTGGGCACATTGCTCTCCATGGCCGTCGCCTTGTTCGGCGCGGCGCTGTCAGGGCTACTGCTGCTTGGTGTAAGCCCTGATCTATTTTGGAATAGCCTCACCGGTGGTCTATTGGATATCTTTGATGTGACCCACGGCCTGATCAAGGCTGTCGTGTTTGGCTTGGCCATTGCCACATGCAGCACCTCTTTTGGTATGCGTGCCGAGGGCGGAGCGCCCGGAGTAGGACGCGCGGTGAGCAGCAGCGTGGTCGTCAGCGCTCTTTTGATTTTTCTGCTCGACGCCCTGGTTTCCTTCGCCGATCGAGGCAACTCGTGACCGAGACCGAGCGCGACGGTGGGGCGCGAGCAGGCTTGGGCACCACGCCGCCGTCGCTGCGCCCCAGCTTACCGCCCGCCCTGCCCGGCATGATGGCACCAGGCCCGCTCAGCGCGCGCTCGCTCAGCACCGCCCAGACGCTCGCCAGCGCGGCGCGGCGCGTGGAGATGACCGAGCTCATCAAACAGATCAATGAAATTGGCCTACGGTCACTCTTGTTCTTGTGTGTGACCTTGGGCTTCGTGGGCGCCATCCTGGTTTACCAGGCTGGGATTCAAGCACTGCGTATCGTGCCTGACACCAGCACCGTGGGGGCGTCTTATCTCGAACTCTTGGTGCGGGACCTGGCCGCCTCGGTCACCGGACTCATGTTGTCCACCCGCGTCGGTGCAGCCATTGCAGCTGAAATTGGCTCAATGAAGGTCACAGACCAATTGGATGCGCTCCGCTTGTGTCAGACCGACCCCATCGACTACCTGATCGCTCCCAAGATCCTGGCTTCATTCATCGTCACGCCCCTGCTGACGCTGATCGCCGGCATCGTGGCCACGTTCACGGGGGCCCTCACTGGCTATTTTTCCTTTGGCATCAACCCCAGCGTCTTCCTTGACCCCAAGTACATTGACGTAGGCGACCTCCTCACCGGAATCAGCAAGGCCGTGGTGTTTGGGCTCGTCATCCCCATCATTTCAAGCCGCGCCGGGCTGCGCACCAAGACCGGTGCGGAGGGCGTCGGCGACGCCACCACGAGCGCAGTCGTGGGCTCGAGCTTGGCGGTGATTGTGCTTGGTTTCATGATCGGGGTCGCGGGTCAACTGAGCTTTGGGTGAGGTCAAATGCTGCAGTTCATCGACATAAAAAAGAGTTTTGGCGAGCTCCGCGTACTGGATGGAGTTTCCCTCAGTGTCGCGCCCGGCGAAGTCCATTTTGTCATCGGCACCTCCGGCGCAGGCAAGAGCGTACTCATCAAACAGGTGGTGGGCCTGCTGCAGCCCGATTCGGGCCAGATCCTGCTCGATGGTCAGGTGATCTCTGGGCTCGAAGAAGCTCAATATTGGGAGATTCGGAAGCGTTGCGCGCTCGTGTTTCAAAAGTCCACGCTCTTCGACACCCTCACCTGCCTCGAGAACGTGGCGTTGCCCTTGCGCAAACACCCGGGCAGCGGGGCCGGACAACGCTCCCCTTTGGCCATCAATGACCAGGCACTTTCGCTGCTGACGCAGGTCGATATGGCGGCCCACGCCGCCAAATACCCCCATGAACTGGGGGACGGCCTCAAGAAGCGTGTCGCTATCGCGCGCGCGCTAGCCCTCTCGCCCAGCTACGTGTTGTTCGACGAACCCACCACCAGCCTGGATCCAATCGCCGCGCGCAACATCGATCGCTTGATCCGCGATCTTGCGCACCGGCACTCCGTGGCTTGTGTCGTGGTCTCTCACGATTTGCGCAGCATCTTCTCCATCGCGGATCGCATCACGCTGTTATACAAGGGCAAAGTGAAAGCCCAGGGGCCCCCTTCCGAGATCAAACAGCACACGGACCCCATTGTGGCTCAGTTCATTGCTGGTTTGGCGCACGGTCCATTGGAGACCACATGAGCGGACGCAGCATGGAAATGAAGGTCGGCGCCCTCATCGTGGTGTCGCTCGTACTGCTCGTCGGCTTCGTCGTGCTGCTCGGTGGGCTCAGTCTCAAACCCACTTTTCGCGTCTTCATCCAATTTGAGGACCCTGGTGGCCTGCAGTCGGGTGCACCCGTGCGCATCAGCGGGGTGCGGGTGGGCCGCGTCACCGCCATCGAGTTTCGCGGAGGAGAGGTGGACCAAAACGGACACCCAGTTGCGCCCATCCGCGTGGTGGCCGACATCGAGGCTGCCCACCGCAAGGCCGTGCACGCCGACGCACGATTTTACATCACCGCCCAAGGTATGCTGGGGGAAATGCACCTCGCGATCGAGCCAGGCACGTTCAATCAGCCACTTTTGGCTGATGGCGCGACGGTGACGGGCGTTTCCCCACCGCGACTCGACTTATTGATCAGTGAGAGCTACGAACTATTGCATCGTAGCTACAAGGGAGTGGTCGACAATGAGCGCAAGATCGGTGAGGCGTTTGATGGCCTGCACAAAACGCTCACAGGCACCGGCGCCTTGTTCGACAAACACCAAACCGACGTGAGCGAGCTGATTGAGCGCATCACCGAGCTGACCGCCAAGAGTGAAGAGACGCTCGACGCCGCGCGCGAGCAATATGTCGATGGGGCGCGCATCAACCGCATCCTTGCGCGGCTGGATCACACCACGTTAGTTCTCGATGAAAATCTTGAGCCGCTGCTGCGTGACGGTCGGCAGCTGATGCAGGACGGGCGCAAGGTCTCAGCCTTCCTTGCCGACGACACCCAGCTGAAGGCGGCGCGAGATTTGGCGAGTGAAACCAAACACATGGTCGCTACGGCCCACGGGGCGGCCCGCGACTTGGGTGAGATTGTTGCCCACATCAAGGCCGGACGGGGCAGCGCCGGCGCGCTCATCATGGATGAGGCACTGTTTGACGATTTTCAGGAGCTCATGCGCGATTTGAAGCACAACCCATGGAAAATCATGTGGAAGGAGTGAGACGCTGCCGGATTCGACTTGCGATCATGCGGCCGCTCCTGGACACTCACGCCGCCGATCAGCCAGACGACCCGGGATGCGCTTTCAATGTTCTCGCCCATCTTGCTCGCATTTTTGGAAATTTTTCGAGATAGAACTGCAAATCGCTCGTCCATATGAGCTACAGTGACACTTGACGGTGTTCTGTCGTCACTGATATTTGCCTGGCCCAAACCAGCCCGCTCCCGCGCGTCGCGCCCTCCCCCAGCCCTTTCAACAAGTACCCAGCATGGCAGACAAAGACGAAAGTTCCGTACTCTTCTCCCTCAACGAGTTGATGAATCTCGAAGAGGATCGCATTGCCGACGAAGAGGCGAAGCGGACCGCGGCCGCTGAAATCGAGCGCAAGCGGCAGGATGAAGAGAACCGCATCAAGCGCGATGAAGAGGAGCGTCGCATCCGCCAGGCCGAGGAAGTGCGTCGTGCTGAGGAGTTGCGCCGCCGCGAAGAAGAGGCGCGCATCGAGGCCGCACGTCAGGGTGAACTAGAGAAGGCGCGCGCCGAGGCAGAGCATAAAGCGCGCATGGCTCAGCTCGCCCAGGCGCAGGAGCACGAGCAGAAACTCGCCGCCATTCATCAGGACGAAAGCAAGAAGAAGCTCAAGATGATGGTGGGTGGCGCCGTGGCCGCAGTCATTTTGCTGGGCGTCGGCAGCGTGATGTACATCAACAAGTCCAATGAAGAGGCAGAGCAAAAGCAAGCTGCCTTGCAGCAACAGATCGCAGCGGCTCAGGAAGAGGCCAATCGCAACGTTGCCTCACTACAATCCAAGTTGGCCGATGCCGCCAGCATGGGCGAAGCGCAGCGTAAGGCTTTAGAAGCAGAATTGGCAGCGGCCAAAGAGAAGCAGGCTGAGGCCAACGAGAACGCTCAGAAGGGCTCGGCAGGCGGCGGTGTGCGGCGTCCTTCGTCGAGTAGCAGCCGACCTGCTCCCACCGCGGCGCCCAAGCCCAGTTGTCCTCCCGGTGACCCCATGTGCGGCGGTCTCTGAGCCGGCTGTGATGTCCTCATCAACGGCCCGCTCTTCATCAACGAACCGCCCTTCATTAACAGCCCGCGGTCGGCTCGCCTTTGCGCTCGACTATCCCGATCTTGTCGCGGCCGAGGCCGGGGCCAGCTTGGTCGCGCCTGAAGTGGGTGTGCTCAAAGTGGGCCTTGAGCTGTATGTCAAAGAAGGCCCAGCCGCGGTCACGATGGCCAAGAGCTTGGGCTGTGAGGTCTTTCTCGATCTCAAGTTGCACGACATCGAACAGACGGTGGCGCGCGCCGTTGCGACCGCCAGTAGTCTGGGGGTGCGCTACCTGACCATCCACACCGCGGGTGGACCAGGCATGATGACCGCCGCGGCCCAGCGCGCGCTCAAGGAGAACTCCCAGTTGTGCGTGCTTGGGGTGACCGTGCTCACCTCGCTGAGCGACCAAGATCTGCGCGCCGTGGGTGTCGAGGAAAGCACCGAGCAGCACGTGCTCCGCCTGGCGCGCCTGGCCCAGCAGTGCGGGCTGGGTGGTCTGGTCTGTTCGACGATGGAGGTCGCAGCCGTTCGTGCAGCGGTGGGAGCTGAGATGGTCCTGGTGACCCCCGGGGTTCGACCCCTGGGAGCCGACGCCGGGGATCAGAAGCGCGTCGGAACGCCTGCCCAAGCCATCGCGGCCGGTTCCAGTCTTCTGGTGGTGGGACGCCCCATCCGCGACGCAGCCGATCCCCGCGGCGCCGCGCGGGCTATCCGAGCAGAGATGGAAGCCGTGCTCGGATGAAGCGGTCACATCCTAGGGGGCGACCGACTGCTGGTGGTCGCTCGAACTATGGTCAGTCGGACCTGCCAGCCCTCAGCGTTGTCCACCGTTTGGTGCTCGGACAACAATGCGTGCGCGAAGCCGTCCGCGTCTGGGGACCGCGGGTGACGCGGGTGCTCATCGAACGCGATCCCAATCCACGGCTTGCCGCCCTACAGAAGTTTGCCCAGGACCAAGGCGTGCCCGTGGAGACCGTGCAGCGCGCGCAGCTGGATCGCTTGGCGGGCGGGAGCATTCACCAAGGCGCGGCAGCCGATGCCCCCCAGCTTCCGTTGCGTTCGTGGAATGAGCTGCGCGATGATCCCGAACTCTTGGCAGTCGCCCTCGACGGTGTGGTCGATCCTCAAAACTTTGGGGCAGTCATTCGCAGCGCCGTGGGCATTGCTCGGGCCCCTGTGATGTGGGCCGAGTCCGCGTCGGCGCCGCTCACCCCTGCTACATTTCGTGCCAGCGCTGGCGCAGTTGAGCATGCGCAGCTGTGCCGTGTCGCGTCTCTGCATGGCACACTGCAGGAGGCAGCCGAGCGCGGCGCGGCGGTGGTGGGACTAGCGCCGGATGCGGAGTTGGAGCTCAGTCAGTTCGAGCCGGACGGGCCAGTGATCCTCGTCATCGGCAGCGAGCAAAAGGGCATGGGTCGGGCAGTGCGCCGGGCCTGCACCCATCTGGTCCGTCTGCATCAGTCGGGCCTAGTCCAATCGCTCAACGCCTCGGTGGCCGCCGGCATCGCGCTGCACCATCTCAGCGCCAAGATCCGCGGTGCCCGTTAGACCGCCGTATCGCTTGGAGCCGCAGCAACCCTTGGAGCCGCAGCGTCCGTCAGATTCTACTGAATGGATCGGTCGCGTCTCAGTGCCGCGCACCAATTTGGCGCCAAAAACAACATGATATTAACCATTTACAGGTTAACATTATACGTTGTTTCTCGACCGTGGCTGGTTTGCGAGAATTCACTTCAACAACTGTCACTTGAGGTAAAGGGGCTCAAAAGTCCGCCGCAGTGAGCACGTTGAGTCGCTCGAGTGCTCGGACGAGCCGCACCACATCGGCTTCGGTCGTCTCCTCCCCTAAGCTGATGCGCACCGCGCCCGTCGCGGCTTGCCGACCCATCATGGCTTCGATCACCGGCGAGGGTTCCGCCGTGCCTGCGCTGCACGCACTGCCGCTCGACACGCAGATCCCTTGTAGATCGAGCGCAGCTACCAGTTCATCCCCCTTCCAGCCCCCGGTTCGGAAGTTGATCACGTGTTCCAGTCTTGGCACATCTGCGCCATGGATCTGCAGTTCTGCGCGTGACCATTGTGCCAAGTGTTTCGCAAGTCGACGGCCGAGCTCCGCGGCGTGTTCATAGCCCGCCCTGCAGTCAGCCAAACGGTCAAGGGCCGCACCGAGCCCGGCGAGTGCCACGGCGTCCACGGTGCCGGGACGTAACCCGCGCTCTTGAGCGCCCCCGCGACCGGTCGGCAAGGGACTCCACCCACAATCAAAAGCCAGTGCCCCTACTCCTTTGGGTCCCCGAAACTTGTGTGCGGTGATGGCGATGCTGTCAGCCACATCGAGCACCCCAAGGTCGCCCTTGCCGAGCCACTGCACAGCATCCACGTGCAGACGCGCGCCATAGCGACGCGCGATGGCGCTCACTTGCGCAAGCGGTTGAATGACCCCCGTCTCATGATTCACCGCCATGACCGCGACCAGCGGCGTGTTCTTGTTATTGAACCCACCCTGGGATCGATCGGGCAGCGCGACGGGGTCCCCCAGCTCCTCTTGCAAGAGCGCCTCAATCGAGGCCGGCACCACGCATCCCGATGCATCGACCTGCGCGTAACGGACGCGGGTCCCGCGCTCCGCCAGCCATGCCGCGTGAGCCACGACGGATGGATGTTCGAGGGCCGAGAGCACCAGCAGCTCGGCCCCGTGCAACGCCAGATGGTTGGCCTCGGTGCCACCGCTGGTGAACACCACGTCACGCGGACTGCGACGGAGCACCCGGGCCAGGTGTTCGCGGGTATTTTCCTGAATGTTCCGCGCCGCACGACCAGCCTGGTGGACGCTGGATGCATTGGCCCACGCCAGCTGTTCTGCGTCCGCCATGGCGCGCACCACGCTTGGGTGCTTGGGACTGGTGGCGTTCCAATCCAAATAAGTACTCATGAAGGCATCACAGCCTTGGCCCCGTCAGGGCGCGCGCCCAGGGTCATCACGAAGCAGGCGCCGTTGTACGTCTCTTCGCCCAGCACCACGGGCTCGGAGCACAAACTCAGGTCTCCGCCGTGCCCGCGTGCCACGCCGCGCGCGACCGCTAGGCCCACACCTGTGCCGCCCTGAGAGCGGGTCGGCGAGCCGTCCGCTTGATAAAACGGGTCGAAGATGCGCCCCTGGGCAAAGGCGGGCACGCCAGGCCCTTGGTCCGCCACCACGACCTCATAGTGCTGCGCATCCAGTGCCCGGCAGCGCAGCAGAATCGGGGTGCCGGCGGGGCAAAATTTGCTCGCATTTTCAAGCAGTTGTTCAACCGCACGCGTCACGCGCCCGCGGTCGCCGTGCAGGGTAAAGGGCGGTTGCTCGGGGAGCAGCAGACGCAACGTTTGCGACTGCTTGGCCCGGGCGGGCTCACCTTGCGCGACCGCATCGCGGATGGCTTCCTTGAGATCGAAGGGTTGGCTGGCAAAGCGCAGACGCCCGGTTTCAATCCCCGTGACGTCGAGCAGGTTATCGATCAATGAGCGCAGACGCTGCACGCAATTGCCCAGTGCGCCCAAGGCCTTGAGCTGCGAGGGATTGAGTGCTCCAAGCTCCTGATCCAAAAGCAGCTTGGTGTAGCCGACGATGGGTGTCATGGGCGTCGACAATTCGTGGGAGATGTTGCGATAAAACTCCTTTCTCGCTTCATCCAACTCCACCAACCGTGCGTTGGCAGCGCTCAATTCGGCCACCTTTTGCTCCAAATGCCCAACGATGCGCTGGGACTGCGCCCGCAGGTGCTCTCCGGAGGTCTCCACGCTCACCCCTTCGCGCTCACCCTTGAGGTAACCCTTGAGCGTCTGCACGAACGTGCGCGCGTCGATGGGCTTCTGCAAAAATCCATCGCAGCCCACCGATAGGCTGGTGTTGCGACTCCCCTCAGCCGTGATCGCCACGATCGGCACCTCTTTGAGGCTTTGCTCGGAGCGCAGCCGCAAGGTCACCTCGTATCCGTCCAAGCCCGGAATAGCGATGTCCACCAAGATCAGGTCAAACCCGCCTTCTGTGGCCTTGCGCACTCCGTCGAGGCCGTCCACAGCATCAACGACGTCGAACCCGGCGGGGGCTAACAATTTTCGGACCAAAAGACGGTTTGCCGGGTCGTCTTCGATATGAAGTACACGGGGCATAAGGGCAACTCTTGCTCCCGTTTATTGACTCAGGAGGCCAGCAAAGCAAGTATCACCTTGAGCCGGGGACTTGTCGCCGAAAAAGCCCCACCTGCTCGTCGTCTCTGATTTTGCCTAGCACACATGAGTTCAGTCACTCCTCCCTCCTCCAACAGGGGTCCTAAGAAGCGCGTCTTGGTCGCCGATGATGATCCGTCCATCAGTCGACTGCTCGAGCGGATCCTCATGCAGGACTATGATGTGGTGACGGCAAGTGACGGCCCCACCGCCCTGAGTTTGGCCTCCCAGGTCAAACCCAACCTCATGATTTTGGACGTCATGATGCCTGGGCTCGACGGGTTTCAACTGGCCGGCAAGGCCCGACACGTGCCGCACCTCAAGGCTGTCCCCATCATTTTCCTCACCGCTCGGGACGGGCCCCTCGACACCATCAAAGGCATTCAGGCAGGTGCTCGCCACTACGTGACGAAGCCCTTCAAAATTGACGATTTGCTCGCAAAAGTGAAGAAAATCCTCCTCTAGGCGGTTGAGAGCGCGCCCGCCCTTTTTCAAGTTCACACTCTATGGCCTCTTCCCCCGCCCTGCCGCGCCCCCTGTTTGGGCGTTGGACAAGCGTCAGCTTAGCCGCAGCGACCGGCTTTCTCTTCTACGTCTCGTTCCCTGGTCTCGACGTGTGGCCCCTGGCGTTTGTGGCCTGGGTCCCGTGGTTTCTGGCGTTGCGCGGAGCGTCCCCCCGCCGGGCCATCGTGCAAGGGCTTGCCGCGGGCATGGTGATTGGCCTGTTTGGCTTCTACTGGCTGATGGAAATGCTGGAGAACTTCAGCGGTTTTCCGCAGTGGATCTGCGCTGGGCTCACGGTCATCGTGTGTGGCTTCCAGGCGGGTCGTTATGCGCTTTTGGGTTGGCTGTACGCGCGCGCGGCGGCGCGCGGTTGGTGGCCAGGCGTGGCCTTCACGGCCGCGTTTTGCGCAAGTGAGGTGGCCTATCCCTTGCTGTTCCCCTTCTATTTCGGGGCGACTGCCCATGAGGTGTACCCGCTCGTGCAGGCGGCTGAGCTGGGCGGCCCCATCTTGGTCGGCTTGATCTTGATCGCACCCAGCTGGGCCTTTGCGCTCGTCATCGGGCGCGCCCTGCAGCTGCGTCGCTCAGGCGAACATGTGGGATTTTCAAGGCCATTCCTCGACATTGGCTGGCGGCGCTGGGGCTTTGGGTTGGCGGTGCCGCTCGTCGCGCTGGTTTACGGCATGATCCGCATCGTCCAGGTGGACGAGATGGTGCACCACGCCGCCAAGCTGAAAGTGGGTATCGTGCAGGCCAACATGAGCCTGCTGGGCAAACGGCAGGATCTCAAGGAGGGACGCGAACGCCACCTGCGCATGACCGAACGGCTCATCAAACACGACAAGGTGGACCTGGTGGTGTGGCCCGAGACGTCCATCGCTGGGGCGGTAGCTGAAGAAGAAGCGGAGTCGTTCTATCGCAAACACATCACCAAGCGCATCAAAGTACCGCTGATTTTTGGCGCCATTTTGGCCCGCGACGTGGACGATGAGCGGGACTACGTGATGTTCAACAGCGCCCTTGTGAGCGACGGTAAGGGCGCGATCAAGGGCCGCTACGACAAACAGTACCTGGTGCCCTTCAGTGAGTACATTCCGCTGGGCGACGACTACCCCATCCTTTACGGGTGGTCCCCCAACTCCAGCCGCTTTTCTCCCGGGACCATCTATGATCCACTGCCGATGCGCGACCTACGCATCGCCACGTTCATCTGTTATGAGGACATCATCCCGCACTTCGTCAATCGTTTGATGAAGGAGCAAAATCCCCAGTTGCTCGTGAACATGACCAATGACGCGTGGTTTGGGGACACCAGCGAACCTTGGGAGCACATGGCGCTGGCTAAATTGCGCTCCGTGGAGCAACGTCGGTTTTTGGTGCGATCCACCAACAGTGGAATCAGCGGTTTCGTGGATCCCGTGGGTCGGCTGACGCATCGTACCCCCACCTTCCAACAGACAGCCATCTCCACTGATGTCGCGTTGCTCAGCGGCAGCACCGTGTACCGGGTGATCGGCGACGCTCCTTTCTGGCTGCTCACCCTGCTCGCGGTGATCATGAGCTACCTCAAGCGGCCAGGCCGTCGCCCCGCTGGGTCAGACGCAAATGTCGCGGTCGGCTGAGCTCCGGTCCTCAGCTCCACCCAAACCAGAAGCTAGAAAACGCAGCGGAATAACTGGATCGACCCAAGCGTAGGTCAGTCCAGGACAAACGCCCGCGGCGGCACGGTTCGTGCTCCCAGGCCATTGATCTCCCCGACCATGCGTACCTTCGTCTCTCGTGTCCTGTCGGCCACACTCCTTTTCCTCATGCCGGCATGTGGGCCGTCATCGTCCGGCGACCAGCCCCTCGCGGCCACTCGTGCCGAGCGCTCGTCTGCTCCCACAGCGCCCGATGCCCTGGTGGGTCTGGGCGGGTCGGTCTCCGGCCTGGCCCTGGATTGCGCGGCTACCCGACCACCCGAGGGAGGCAATTGTACCCCCACCGACCCCACGAGCAGCTGTCAAAGCTGCGTCGCGGCCCGCTGCTGCACCGAGCAAGCAGCCTGCAATGCGCTGCAACCGATGAACAGCTGCGCCTTTGGTTCCACCCTATTTGAAGGCAGCGCGGTTTCAGGCGGAGAAATTGCCTGTGTAATGGAATGCTTAGCGCAACGCTCGAGCAGCGGCGTCTTGCTGGGGCAACCGAGCGACGTGGTGCAGTGCGCCGGGCAGTGCGCGAGCAGCGAATGCGGTGGCGAACGGGCCAGCGACCTCACCCGCGATCTGGCCCTGTGCATCGTCGGTGACAGTAGCCAAAGCGAGCCAGGCTGCCGCGCTGAGTGCGGCCTACTTCCCTAAGCGCCGGCTCCAAAAACCCAGGCCGGGGGGTCCAGAACAGGTGGCCCACGTTTTCAGCCAAAACAAAATTGACAGAATCGCAACTGAACGCGGCGGGACCACCTGCGACTCTGGCACCATTATGTTATAGTCCGCGCCGCCATGTTGACCGTCGGTTGTGCCGGTTTCGCCGTTCCGGCGACTCGGTACTTTAAGGAATATCTTTTCGTTGAAATCCAGGAAACGAATCTTGCGGTCCCTGGCCCAGGTACTATTCGTCGTTGGGGGCGGGAAGCCCCGGAAGGCTTTGAATTTGCTCTGCTTGGACCTCGGGAAATCACCCAGGAAAATTTCAAGCCTGGTAAAGTAGTGGACGCGGCGCTGGAGTCGCTGGCCGGGGTTCGGGATGCTCTCACCGCAACCACAGCGGTGTTCGTGGCGTCCAGCGAGTTTCTGCCCAACAAGACCAATAAGGCCAACCTCAAGGCATTTTTGGCGCAGGTTCGGCCTCAATACCAGCGCATCGTGTTTGAGGTACCAGGGTGGAAGCCCGATGATGCGGATGCCCTCGCCGAAGAAACGGACACCCTGGCCGCCCGCGACCCCTTGCACCAAGGGCTCTCCAAGCGCCGAGAAGCCTACTACCGCTTGCCTGGACCGGCGGGTCGCAAGAGCCGTTACGAGGACCCCGCCATTGAAGAGTTGGCTGACATCGCCGCCACGGATCGGGCCCAGAAGGCGCACTTCGTCTTCGCCAACGTGGACATGTTTTCGGACGCCAAACGCTTCCGCAAAGCCATGGATTATTGAGCGCTTCCTGCGCGTCTCCCTGGTGGTGGTGTGGGTGCGGCCGGGTCGTCCCAGCGCGGCACGGCGTTCATGCACAGCTCGTCCACAGCCGCCCACCAGCTGTCACGGGAAGCCGTGCTGGCCCGCACGGAGCGCGTAAAGCAGCGGCCCAGAGCCAGATTGAATGACGAGACGAGCGCGCCCCCGCGTCCGGAGGTGACGAGTTGTTTTACGTTAAACAACAGCTTGTTCACAGCGGAGCGCGTGTTCACGGCGACGATTGTTCACCGCGCGCGGGTGTTCAAGCCGTTCAACTGAGCAGCAGCAGATGAGCAGTACCGGCTGCGCAGTGGCAGCTCCTGGCTCACCGCCGCTCAAGGACGACAGCAGGCTGGGTCACTACGGCCTTGGGTCACTGCACGATCAGGTTGCAGATGCGGCCCGGTACGTAGATGAATTTCTTCAGCTGGGCTGAGCCGAGCAACCCCACGATGATGGGATTTTCCAGGGCGAGCGCGCGCACGGCGTCCTCCGAGGCGTCGCGCGCCACGTCCATGCGCGCCTTGACCTTGCCGTTGACCTGAATGGGCACGGTGACGACGTTGTCGACGCAATAGGCCTCGTCCCAGCTGGACCAGGCCGCGATGCTGAGACAGCTGGCGCGCTGCGACTCACCGGGCAGGTTGCGGGACATGCCGAGCGTAGCAAACAATTCTTCGCTCAAATGAGGCGCAAATGGGCACAATATTACCAGGAGTTGCTCAAAGGCCAGGCGCGGAATGCGCTCCAGGGCGAGCAGGTGATTGGTGTAGATCATCATGGAGCTGATCGCGGTGTTCAGGCGCAGGCCCTCGATGTCCCCGGTCACCTTCTTGATGGTGCGGTGCATCAGCTTCAGGGTTTCCTCCGTCAACTCGGCCCCGGCATCCACGCGCGCGCTGGCAGATTCCACCTTGTCCAAGAAGCGCCGCATGCCCAAAAGGCCGCTGGTTTGCCAGGGTTTGACCTGCTCCAGGGGACCCATGAACATCTCGTACAGGCGCAGTGCGTCAGCGCCATACTCCTGCACGATGTCGTCCGGATTGACCACATTGCCACGGGCCTTGCTCATCTTTTCGGCCACGGGCAGCAGGCCCACCCCGAGCTGCGGGTGAACTGGCTTGCCCTCGCGAAACTCAATTTGAGATTCAACGAGAAACTTCGCCTCAAATCGCTCGCCGCTACTCTCATCGAAAAATCCGCCCTGATCTTTGTCGGGCGTGATCCGCTTGTCGTCCCCTGCCCGCGCCCCCGAAGGTCCCTCGAAGTAACGGTAGACCATACCCAGAATCATGCCCTGGTGGACCAACTTGGAGAACGGCTCGGGGTGCCGCAAAATCCCGCAGTCAAACAGCACTTTGTGCCAAAATCGCGCGTAGAGCAGGTGCAAGACGGCGTGCTCGGAGCCCCCCACATACAGGTCCACCGGCATCCAGTCGTCGTACGCCTGCTGGCTCACTAACTGCTCACGATTGTGAGGGTCAAGGTAGCGCAGGTAGTACCAACAGCTGCCCGCCCATTGAGGCATGGTGTTGGTCTCCCGCGCGTACCATGTGCCGTCCTTCTGAAAGAAACGCCACTCTAGCGCCTTGACCAAGGCGCCCGCTGGGTCGCCCGGTCGATAGTCCTCGAGGTCGGGCAGACGCAGGGGCAGTTCGCTCTCGTCCACCGCGATGGGCCGTGAATAGTCGATCTCACAGGCGGCACCGGTGCGCGGGTCACCCGCCGTTTTGACGGGAAAATAAATGGGGATGGGTTCACCCCAGTAGCGCTGCCTTGAAAATACCCAGTCGCGCAGCTTGTAGTTCACCTGGCGCGTGCCGAGCCCCGCTTGCTCCAGATGATCGATCATCTTGGACTTGGCGTCTGCAGTGGGCAGACCCTGGATGAGCGGTGAACCAATGGCGTAGCCGTCGGTCACCAGGGCTTCGTCCAAGGCGCGCGGCGCTTCATCCGGGGTGTGGCCCACCACTTGGAGCACCTCCAAACCAAACTTGGTGGCGAAGGCAAAGTCGCGTTCGTCGTGGGCGGGAACAGCCATGATCGCGCCGGTGCCGTAGGCCCCCAGCACGTAGTCGGCGGTGTAGACGGGGATGGAGCGGCCCGAGACAGGGTTTTTGGCAAAAGCGCCCGTAAATACGCCTGTTTTTTCTTTGTTCGCGGTGCGCTCCAGGTCGCTCTTCTTGGCGGAGGCGAGCACATAGCGCTCCACCTCGGCCCGCTGCGCGTCCGTGGTGATCTGCCCGATCAGACGATGGTCGGGGGCAACGACCATGTACGTCGCGCCGTACAGCGTATCGGGACGCGTGGTGAACACCTCCAACTCCAGCGGTTGGTCGTGCTCATCGCGCTTGTCCAGCAGCGCAAAACGCACCAAAGCGCCTTCACTGCGACCAATCCAATCACGTTGTTTTTGCTTGGTTTCTGGCCAATCAAGCTGCTCCAGATCCGCCGCCAGGCGGTCAGCGTAGTGGGTGATGCGCAGCTGCCATTGGCGCAGCGGTCGACGTTCAACCGGATGATTGCCCCGCTCGGACAGGCCATCAATCACTTCTTCGTTGGCCAAGACGGTGCCCAAGGCTTCACACCAATTGACCGGAATTTCGCTCTGAAAAGCCAAATCACGCTGGAAGAGCTGGAGAAAAATCCACTGCGTCCAGCGCACGTAACCCGGGTCGGTGGTGTTGACTTCGCGATCCCAATCGTAGCTGAAGCCCAAGCTCGAGAGCTGACGCTTGAACACGGCGATGTTTTTCGCGGTGGTGGCCGCCGGATGGGTCCCGGTCTGAATGGCGTATTGTTCCGCGGGCAAACCAAACGCATCCCAACCCATGGGATGAAGCACATCTACCCCGCACATGCGTTTGTAGCGCGCGACGATGTCCGTCGCCGTGTAACCCTCCGGGTGCCCCACGTGCAGTCCGCTCCCCGAGGGGTAGGGAAACATGTCGAGCACGTAGAATTTATCCCGCCCGGGACGACGGGTTGCCGCAAAGACTTTATTTTCTGCCCAAAATCTCTGCCAGCGAGCTTCCATGCTGGTGGGTGCGTCAGCCATATGAGGCGTGTCGTGTAGCAGGAACTTTCCCCCAGGTCAGCGTGGATCTCGGGTCAACCCACCCCTGAATCCACATCCGAGCACACGCACACCGCGTGGGTGGCGCAGGTGAAGCAGTACGAGCTGCTTTCCAGGCCCGGGGCTAAAATGGGCTCCCCACACAGCTGGCACGTGCGCAGCCTGCAGCTCCCCGCGGGCCGCTGGTCGCCCTCAGCATCCAGTGCAGGCCGCTCCGGGTTCGCTCCTGCGCCCGGTGACCCAACACTCGAACCGTCCACGTGCTCGTTGATGTCCACAGCACGTCTTTACCAGACAATTGACCTCGACCACGCCTCCCGCGCATCAATCGTAGTCGACGACGTCGCCCTCAGCGTTGGCCCGCAGGGCCCGCGCCAACGCTTCACGAATGGGACGAGCCAACGCCTTGCAGCGGAGATCAACCCGATCCCACTTGGCCTCACCCACGAAGGACCAATCCCAGCCCCCGGCGGCCCGCTCCGACACGGACAGTGCCGTGCCCTGCATCCCTACGTCGAGACGGTACTCCACACCCTCCAACTCCACGTGTAGAACCGGGTCGCAGTCGTAATTGACTGAAGGCCCGGAAGCGAGCGCCGCTGATTCTGAACTACTCATATGTTCAGTATATAGCAACCGGGCGCAGCGCGCCAAGCAAAAAAAGCGCAGTTGCGGCTACTTGCCAAGATCGTCGAATCATCGTCTCCTGACTCAAGGACTACCAATGAAGGGCATCATCTTGGCCGGCGGCACCGGCACACGTCTCTATCCCATCACCCGCGCCGTCAGCAAACAGCTGATCCCCGTCTACGACAAGCCCATGATCTACTACCCGCTCAGCGTGCTCATGCTGGCGGGCATCCGGGACATTTTGATCATCACCACCCCCGGAGACCAGGCCGCATTTCGTCAACTCTTGGCAGACGGCTCGCAGTGGGGCCTGAACATTGAGCAGGCGGTGCAACCGTCGCCCGACGGCCTGGCACAAGCCTTCATCATCGGGGAAGAGTTCGTGGGCGGTGAGCCAAGTGCGCTCGTTTTGGGGGACAACATTTTCTACGGCCACGGGCTGCAGGGTGAACTCAAGCAATCGGCGCAACTGACCCACGGCGCGCGCGTGTTCGGCTACCATACTGCTAACCCTCAGGACTACGGCGTGGCTGAGTTTGACGCCGAGGGCAGGGTACTCAGCATCGAGGAGAAGCCCAAGAACCCCAAGAGCAACTACGCGGTCACCGGGCTCTACTTTTACGACAACCGTGTGTGCGATTTTGCCAAGGCACTCAAACCATCACCGCGCGGTGAACTCGAGATCACCGACCTCAACATGTGTTACCTGCGCGAGGGCTCGCTCAGTTGCAGCAAGCTGGGGCGCGGGGTCGCGTGGCTCGACACTGGCTCAGCTGAGGCCATGTTGCAGGCCGGACAATTCATCCAAACCGTGCAGGAAAGGCAAGGCCTGCGCATCGCCTGTCCCGAAGAAATTGCCTATGAAAACGGCTGGATCGACGATGCTGGGTTATTGAAAAACATCGAGGCGCTGGGCAAGACCACCTACGCGCACTACCTCAAGGGGCTCTTGCTCAAGAAGTGAATGACAGGCGCGCTCACATGAACATCATTCCTCAGTCCATTCCAGAAGTGCTGCTGCTCGAGCCGCGGATCTTTCGCGATGATCGCGGCTATTTCTTGGAGACCTATTCTACACGCTCGTTCCCTGCCCTGCCGCAAGCGGCGGTCTTCGTTCAGGACAACCTTTCGTTTTCCGCGCAAGGGACGCTACGTGGGCTGCACCTGCAACATCCGTCCGATCAGGGAAAGTTGGTCATGGCCGTCACGGGAACCATCTGGGATGTGGCCGTCGACGTACGGGTTGGCTCACCTACTTTTGGCCGCTGGGTGGCGCAAACTTTGGACGACGTGGACCGCAAACAGTTCTACGTGCCGCCGGGTTTTGCCCACGGTTTTGCGGTGCTGAGCCCCACCGCCCACGTCTGTTACAAATGCACTGACCTGTACAATCCCAAGGCGGAGCTCAGCGTGCGCTTTGACGACCCTGATCTGGGCATCAGCTGGCCCATCGAGAGTCCCAAGCTGTCCGCAAAGGACACTCAGGCGCCGTTTTTGCGCGACATTCCACAGGAGCGCCTGCCCAAGTACGTTCCCCCAGAGACGAGTTCACCATGAGCCGGTATTTAATCATCGGTAAGTCGGGTCAACTGGGCACCGCGTACCGACAAATCCTTCCACCTGATTCAGTCTTGGCCGTCGACCAGGACGAGGTGGACCTCAGCCGTCCGGCGGACATCAAGTTAGACCTCAACGGTATCCGCGCCGTGCTCAACTGCGCCGCCTACACGGCCGTGGACGCCGCAGAAACCGACGAGGACACGGCGCGGCGGGTCAATGCTGACGCTGTGGCTGTCATCGCCGAGCAGTGTCGCACCGCCGGCGTTCCCCTGCTGCATTTCAGCACGGATTACGTATTTCGGGGCCACGCCAGCGCGCCTTACCCCATCGACGCGCCACGCGGAGCGCTGGGTGCGTACGGTCGCACCAAGCAGCTCGGTGAGGAGCTGCTCGAAGGTTCGGGTGCAGACTACCTTTTGGTGCGGACCAGTTGGGTCTACGCACCCTGGGGCACCAATTTCGTGCGCACGATGGCGCGCCTCATGTTCCAAAAGCCGGAGCTCAAGGTGGTCGACGATCAGCGCGGTCGTCCCACCCACGTGATGGGTCTGGCCGAGCGCTCGCTCGCGCTGCTCCAAGGCGGACAGCGTGGTACGTTTCACGTCACCGATGAGGGGGAATGCAGCTGGTACGAATTTGCGTTAGCGATCCGTGATACCATCGGGGCCCCCTGCTCTATCCAGCCCTGCACCAGTGCTGAGTTTCCACGTCCCGCGCCGCGCCCCGCCTACAGCGTGCTTGATTTGAGCAAGACGACCGAGCTGCTCGGGCCAGGCAAAAGTTATCAAGTCTGGCTTTCAACCATGAAAGACGGCCTCCTTGCGGAAGTGAAGTAAGGGAGTCGAAGCTCAGCTCCGGGACCGCTTGTTCGACCGCGGGCTGGACGGGTGACGCGGTGTGGAGCTCTTGGGCTGGGACAGCTTCCTGCTGAGGCGGTCGGTGCGCGCGTGTTGTCGGGCCTCGTCCTCGGTTGTCCCTTGCTGGGCAAAGAACAACGCGCGCTCCAAGTTGCGCGTGCTGTGCTCATGCAATTTGGCCAAAATCAGCCGTACTGCAGCGTCATCCAATTCTTGGGCCAGCGCCTCGAAGTCGAGCAGCGCGCGCGCGACGTCACCCCGGGCCTTGCGCACCTTGGCGCGCAACAGCAAGCCCTGCTGAGGAGCCCCGGCCTCCATCACGTGCTCGGCCCACACTTCGGCGCGCTCGTAGTCTTTTGCGCGCAGCAACGTCTCGGTCACACCGCACAGATCTTCGACGTGTGGGGTCGAAAAGGACTGCCCGTACAGCGCCACGAGCGCCACCATCGACATCACATCCCAGGCGTTGTGCTCCACAACAGCGCTGAGCGCGGCTTCGTCTCCGGTCCGAAGGAAGTGATGGTAGCGCGGCGCAATGTCGGCGCCTGAGATGTCATCCTCCCCGCGCAAAAAGCCGAGCACCTCATGCTCCAAGTCAACGAGCCGGCAGCGCCCCAGCCTGCGCTTGTGAATGCGCCGCGCAACGTGCAAGAGGTCCAAATGCGGCGGCGCGGCTTGTGTCCCCAGTTGATTCATGACGCGCCGTGACTGAAGCAGCGGCCAATCAAAGCTCCGCCCGTTGAACGAAACAAGCAAGGAGCACTGCGCCACCAGCTCGGCCACTCGGCCCAGCAATGCCCCCTCTTCACCCGGATGGCGGAGCAACAGTTGTTCCATCACCCAATGCCCGTCGGGCTCGCGATAAGCTAGGCCCACCAAAAATGCCAAGGTCCCCGCGCCACCTAGGCCGGTCGTCTCCGTATCGATGAAGAGAGCCCGCCCCACATCACAACTGGCTAATGTTGGGTCCAGGGCCAACAGCGAGAGCAGGTCCGTGTCGGCGTGCTGGGCCAGGTTGATGTCCACTTGGCCCACGCACTTGGTCAAACCCATGCGCTCTTCACGTTGAAAAATGGGACCCAGCGCGGTCTCTACGCGCCGAAATGGTAGCTCCGCGAACTCGTCTGCGTGAGCGCGGGGCTCGACCGGTGGCGTCGCTTCGGTCTTGCCCATCAGTCGCGCCAGTTGGGCTCGCACCTGCGCCAACGGATCTTGGCTCGGGTCGACCGCCGCCTGCTCGACCGGCAAGTGGGGCCGCGCTGAGCCGAGTTGGGCAAGACGGTCGCTGAACTTCACCCCACTTCAATAACCGAAAGCGTAGGACTCGCCTAGCCCGCGCTCCCCTGGAGCGCGGGCCTTCCCCAACCTGGCGGCGTTACAGGAAGAACGACACGCCGATGGTCGTGTACGGATAGCCAATGCGCATGGTGAGCGTCGCTTGATTGGAGAAGTGGTAACGCCCACCCACAAAGATGGCTGGAAATGCCCCCACGCTCAGTGACTCATGGCGCGCGGTGCGGAAGAACATGGTGAAGCCCGGTTCTCCAAACACACTCCACTTGGGGGTCAGGTAAAAGTTCCACTGAAACAGCACCGGCGTGTAGAAGAGCAAGGCGGGCCCGCTGCTGGCACGCGTGCGTACGCAGATGGCCTCTGAACCGCTGCCTTCCCACTCCGCGCATTCAGCCGGGGTGGCATGGCCACCAAAATACTGAACGGTGTCGATGCCTACCGACAAGGCCACCGAGTCGTAGACGGTGGGGAGAAAACCGCGTGGCGCCAGGTTGATGCCAAAGTTTACGCCACCGCCGACGCCCACCTCTGCGCTGCCAAGGGGTGGACTGAACGGGGCCAATACTCCGCGTGGTTCGATCTCCACCTTGTAGGAGCGCGACGCGTTCCCATTCTTGATGATGCTCTGTGCCGCCGCGGGGCTGCTTGCCAAGAGCGCACTCAGCAAAAGCCCTGCACAAAGCAGGGTGCGACTGAGCCAGTTTACGGCGTTTGTTGGACGCGGTCTCATTGGCAGCTCCTGTTCTGGCCGCTGCCCTCTTCCGATGTCCCACTATCGCAATTGAGGTCGCAGGAGTCTACCGAGACGCAGGTGACTTCACAGGGTCCCTTACACGTCACATCACAATTCGCTATGTTACGACATTCTACCGTGCTGCCCGGGCCCACGGTGACGTCCACGGTGCTCACATCATGAGCTTCATAATGGCAATCAGCGCCGCATTCCGCAGCGCAGCTGTGCACGTTGTGACAGTCAATGTCGCTACCGTCCCCGCTGAGCGTCGAGCAGTGATCAGTGTCGTGACAGTCAAAGCTACAATCGTCGCCACAGAT
>Ga0315910_10001230_pt1 | contig 23872 bp, 24 predicted proteins | sample EdamamesoilMG_FD_204470 | JGI IMG/M metagenome (GOLD analysis project Ga0315910, IMG submission 204470) | Garden soil microbial communities collected in Santa Monica, California, United States - Edamame soil | ecosystem: Environmental > Terrestrial > Soil > Garden | place: USA: California... | reverse complement strand
TGAAGCCTTCGCCGCTGGCGAACATCTCACGCTTGGCCTCGACGATCCGGGTCAGGGTCTTATGGATTTCGAGATCGGTGGGGACCGTGGTCAGCACGCGGCCGATGCTGTCGAACAACTTGCCCTCGATCGCGGTGGCGATGTTGCGGCGTGCGGTTTCGGGATCGGCGGGCTTGTTGAGCCCGGCCCAGCGCCCGCCGAACCAGTCGGCCGCGTTGGGCTTGTAGCCCTTGGCGCCTTCGAACTCCTGCTCGAGCACCGCGACGAAGCGGTCGGCGGTCTCGCCCGCCCAGTTCTTGTCGATCACGCCCTGTTCGACCAGGCGGGCGGCATAGACGTCGCTCACCTTGGGATGCTGGCGAATGCGGGCATACATCAGCGGCTGGGTGAAGCTCGGCTCGTCGCCCTCATTGTGGCCGAAGCGGCGGTAGCACCACATGTCGATCACGATGTCGCGCTTGAACTTCTGGCGGTATTCGATCGCCAATTTGCAAGCGAAAGTCACCGCTTCGGGGTCGTCGCCGTTGACGTGAAGGATCGGCGCCTGGACGCCCTTGGCGACGTCCGAGGGATAAGGTGACGATCTGGCAAATTTCGGACTGGTTGTAAAACCGATCTGGTTATTGATAATGAAGTGGAGGCAGCCGCCGGTGTTGTAGCCGGGGATGCCCGAGAGGCCGAGGCATTCCCACACGATCCCCTGGCCGGCAAAGGCGGCGTCGCCGTGGATCAGCACGGGAAGCACCTTCTCGTGATCGTCGAGATCCTCGTGAAACGCCTGCTGCGCGCGGGTCTTGCCCAGCACCACCGGGTTCACCGCTTCGAGATGGCTGGGGTTGGGGACCAGCGACATGTGCACCTTGACCCCATCGAACTCGCGATCGGTCGAGGTGCCGAGATGGTATTTGACGTCGCCCGATCCGCCGACATCCTCGGGGTTGGCGCTACCGCCCGAGAATTCGTGGAAGATCACGCGAAACGGCTTGGCCATGACGTTGGCGAGCACGTTCAAGCGCCCGCGATGGGCCATGCCGTAAACGATCTCGCGCACGCCGAGCGTGCCGCCATATTTGATGACCGCTTCGAGCGCGGGGATCATCGATTCCCCGCCATCGAGCCCGAAACGCTTGGTCCCGACGAATTTCTTGCCGAGGAAGCCCTCATACTGCTCGCCACGGATCACCGCGGAGAGAATTGCCTTCTTGCCCTCCGGCGTGAAGCGGATGACCTTGTCCGGGCCTTCGATCCGCTCCTGCAGGAAGCGGCGCTCCTCGATGTCGGCGATATGCATGTATTCGAGGCCGACATGGCCGCAATAATTGGCCTGGAGGATGTGCACGATCTCGCGCACGGTGCTCCATTCAAGGCCCAACCCGCCGCCGAGATAGACCGGGCGGTCCTGCGCCTCGCCCGAAAAGCCGTGATATTCAGGCATGAGGTCGGCCGGGACCGAACGCTTCGAGAGGCCGAGCGGATCGAGATTGGCGGCAAGGTGGCCGCGCACGCGGTAGATGCGGATCAACATCATAGCGCGGATCGAATCTCCGGCGGCCTGCTCGATCGCGCGCTCGTCCATTTGCTTGCCGGCAGCCTGCGCGGCCTGCTTGACCGCGATGGTCATCGCAGTGGGATCGAGCGCCTGGGTCAGCTCGTCCTCACCTGCATCGAGGATCGGCCAGCGCGCGCGTTGCCAGCTGGGGCCCTGTTGGGGGCCGTCGGGAGCGAAATCGTGGAGTTCGTTGCCCATCAGGCGACTTCCTTCAACAGCCCCGCCAGCGTGGTTCCGAGCTCGCTCGGCGAGGGCGAGACGCGGATGCCGGCCGCTTCCATCGCCGCGATCTTGTCTTCGGCGCCGCCCTGGCCGCCCGAGACGATCGCCCCGGCATGGCCCATCCGGCGGCCCGGAGGCGCGGTGCGCCCGGCGATGAAGCCGACCACTGGCTTGCTGCGCCCTCGCTTCGCTTCGTCCTTGAGGAATTGCGCCGCGTCTTCCTCGGCGCTGCCGCCGATTTCGCCGATCATCACGATCGATTTGGTGTCGTCGTCGGCGAGGAACAGCTCAAGCACGTCGATGAAATTGGTCCCGTTGACCGGATCGCCGCCGATCCCGACCGCGGTGGTCTGGCCGAGCCCGGCCTGGGTGGTCTGGTGCACCGCCTCATAGGTCAGCGTGCCCGAGCGGCTGACCACCCCGACGCTCCCCTTCGAAAAGATGTTGCCGGGCATGATCCCGATCTTGCACTCGCCGGGCGTCAGCACGCCGGGACAGTTCGGCCCGATCAGCCGCGATTTCGAGCCCGACAGCGCGCGCTTGGCGCGGACCATGTCGAGCACCGGGATGCCCTCGGTGATGCACACGATCAGCTCGACCCCGGCATCCGCCGCCTCGCAGATCGCATCGGCGGCGAAGGGCGGGGGGACGTAGATCACCGATGCGGTTGCCCCGGTCGCGGCCTTGGCTTCGGCGACCGTGTCGAAGTTCGGCAGGCCGATATGGGTGGTGCCGCCCTTTCCGGGCGTGACGCCCGCGACCATCAGCGTGCCGTAGGCGAGCGCCTGTTCGGTATGGAACGTGCCGGTATCGCCGGTCATGCCCTGGGTGATGACCTTGGTGTGCTTGTTTACGAGGATGGACATTCAATTCGTTCCTTCGTCATCCCGGCGAAAGCCGGGATCGTGTGCCTCATATGCCGCGCTGACGGCATGAGACCCCGGCTTTCGCCGGGGTGACGAGTGCGAGATCAACCAAGGCTCGGATCGATACCCTTGCACGCCACCAGCAGTTCCTTCACCGCCTCTACGCTGACTTCGAGGTTGGCCTTGGCCTCCGCATCGAGCGCGATCTCGATCACGCCTTCGACACCGCCCGCGCCCAAGATCGCCGGGACGCCGACATAGAGGTCCTTGACCCCGTATTGCCCGGTCAGGTGCACCGCACAGGGGAGGATGCGCTTCTGGTCGCCGAGATAGGCTTCGGCCATCGCGATCGCGCTGGTGGCCGGGGCGTAATAGGCCGAGCCGGTCTTCAAGAGGCCGACGATCTCGCCGCCGCCGCTGCGGGTGCGGGCGACGATCGCGTCGATCTTTTCCTTGGTCGATTTGCCCATCTTGACGAGGTCCGGCACCGGGATGCCGTTGACGGTCGAATACTCGACCACCGGCACCATGGTGTCGCCATGCCCGCCAAGCACGAAGGCGTTGACGTCCTTGACCGAGACCCCGAATTCCCAGGCGAGGAAAGTGGCGAAACGCGCGCTGTCGAGTACGCCGGCCATGCCGACCACGCGGTTGTGAGGCAGGCCGGAAAATTCGCGCAGCGCCCAGACCATCGCGTCGAGCGGGTTGGTAATGCAGATCACGAAAGCCTCGGGGCAGTGCGCCTTGATCCCTGCGCCGACCGCTTTCATCACCGAGAGATTGATGCCCAGCAGATCGTCGCGGCTCATGCCCGGCTTGCGGGGAACACCGGCGGTAACGATCACCACATCGGCCCCGGCGATGTCGGCATAGTCGTTGGTGCCGGTGATCTTGGTGTCGAAGCCTTCGATCGGGCCGCATTGGGCGAGGTCGAGCGCCTTGCCTTGGGGGACGCCTTCGACAACGTCGAACAGGACGATATCACCCAGTTCCTGCTTGGCGGCGAGGTGGGCGAGGGTGCCGCCGATCATGCCGGCGCCGATCAGGGCGATTTTCTTGCGGGCCATTGTGTACGTCCTTGGCTGCATTGTTTTCGTGAGGGGGGCTGCCGTTGGCGCGTTCCTGCCTTCGTTGGCGGAAATGCGTCCGGCTCGAAACCGCCCCTATGCCTCGTTTTCGCCTATTGCAACCGCGAAAAGGCGATTTTGGCCGACTATCTTTGCTAACAGTTCGCAATAGCGTTAAATTGTTCAATTCGCGTCATATTGATGCCAATTCGGACACCGGCGATGGCGCTTTTGGATAATCGCGCAAAGACGCGAAGGCGCGAAGAAGGAAGACGCACGCCCTTGGCGTCTTTGCGTCTTCGCGCGAAAATGATGGAAACCGGCATTCGCCGGAAGGGAAACTCACCCAGCCTTGCGGATCGGATTGTCCTTCTCGCGTTCCTGGGCGAGCAGGGTGGCGGCGAGGTAATCGGGCACGGCGCGGCTGAAATAGTAGCCCTGGCCGAGCGTGCACCCGGCTTCGCGCACGGCATGGACCTGTTCGATGGTTTCAAGCCCTTCGGCGACGATTGCCATTTCCAGGCGCGAGCCCATTTCGGCGACGGCGCGAATGATTGCGTCGCTCTTGACCCCGACATTGGCGCCCGAGACGAAGCTGCGGTCGACCTTGATCTTCGAGAACGGGTACTTGTTGATGTAGCCGAGTGAGGAATAGCCGGTGCCGAAATCGTCGAGTGCAAAACGCACCCCGGCCGAGGCCAGCTCTTCGATGAAACGGGCGGTGTGCTGATTGTCGTCGAGGAACAGGCTTTCGGTGACTTCGAGCTCGAGCCGCGAGGGATCCAGTTTCGCTTCACGAAGCGCGGAAAGGATGCCGAGCGCGGAACCCGGGGCCTTGATCTGCACCGGCGAGAGGTTGACCGCGATGGTCACATCCTGCGGCCACTGTGCACAGGCCCTGGCGGCCTGCTGGGTGATCCAGTTGCCGAGCGTGATGATCACCCCGGTTTCCTCGGCCACCGGGATGAACTCGTCGGGGCGCAGTTCGCCCTTCTCGGGGTGGAACCAGCGCACCAGCGCCTCGAAGGTCTTGATCCGCCCGGTTTCGAGATCGACGATCGGCTGGAAGAACACAGACAGCTCGTCGCGTTGGAGCGCGGCGCGCAATTCGACCTCGATTTCCTTGCGCCGCATTAGCGCGCGGGTCATCGAAGCGTCGAAGAAGCTCACCTGGTGGCGGCCGTTGATCTTGGCATGATAGAGGGCCAGGTCGGCGCTCTGCATTACCGTGTCGAGATCGGCGCCGTCCTCGGGCATCAGCGCTATGCCCATCGAGGTGCCGATTTCGAGCCGTTCGCCATCGATGCGGAAGGGCCGTTCGATCTCCTCGAGCAGGCTGCAGGCCAGCTTTTCGCATTGTTCGCGGGATTCGACCTCGCAGACGATGATGAACTCGTCGCCTCCGAAGCGGGCCACCGTGGCATGGCCGGGAGCGGTTTCGCGCAGCCGGCGGGCGACTTCGGACAGGACCCGGTCGCCGACCGGATGGCCGAGCGTATCGTTCACTTCCTTGAACCGGTCGAGATCGAGCCAGAACAGGGCAAGCTTCTGGCGATCCGCCATATTCATCAGCTTTTCGACCATTTCGTGATTGAGCCCGGCGCGGTTCGAGAGGCCGGTGACGACATCGGTGCGCGCGAGGTCGCGCATCTTTTCGGCCATTTTCTGGCTGGTCTCGGCCGAGGCAATAGATTCGCGCAGCACATCGAACACGTTGAACGTGATCGAGACCATCGCCGGCAGCAGCAGCACCATGTTCACCGCGAAGGCGATGTGGACGATGTTGCCTGAAAACAGGCAGACGATAACCACCGGCAGCAGTGCGAGGAACAGCTGGCCGATGGCGATCATCGGGTGGCCGGCATTGCGGGCGGATATCGCCGTGCCGTAGGCGATCGCATAGCACACCATCAGCAGCTGGATCAGCGGATCGAGATTGAAGCCGATCGTCGCGGCGGCGATCAGCCCGACGAGAAACGAATAGCTGAACGCGCCCGCCTCGTAGAGCAGTTCGAGGTGCTTGGTGTTGGCGTGAATTCCCGAGGATCCGATCCGCGAGGCAGTGGCGACGCGCAACACGGCGATGAGAGTAAGAAACAGGCTGGCGATGGCGAAGAACATCATGCCCGAAAGCCACGCGACCATCAGCGACGTGCCGACCCCGCACAGCGCGCCGATGGCGAGGCTGGCGGGCTGGGTATAGAGCGAGGTGACGAGCTTGCGGCGCACGCGATCGTCGAGCGCATCACCGCCCATCATCCGCGCGAAGATGGATTTGACCCTGTTGATAAGTGGTCTCCTGCTCGCCACCCCTCGCGCATAGCCGGAAACCCGTCACTGACTGGTTAAAAGCGCCGTTACCTTAATCGGGCAGGTTCAAGGCGGTTCGGGCCGCGCCGGTCACCTTCTCAGAGCCTGTGCCGCGCCTTGAGCAAGTCGAGGTCCTCTTCGGTGTCGACATCGACCAATTCGTCATGCGGCACGTCGAGTAAGGCGATTTTCTTTGTCCGACCCAGCAGCGAAGCTGCCCCGCTGTCGCCTTCGAGACCCTGCAACGCTTCGAACCAGCCTACTGGAAAGCAGGCCGGAATGCCTGGATGGCCGCTTTCGTGGCGGGATGCGGCGGGATAGCCCTGTGAAGCGGCCTCGACGAGCTTCGCCAGGGTTTCCGTACCGACTTGCGGCATGTCCGCCAGCGTCAGCAGCAGGGCCTCGCTCCCAGCTTCGGCGGCCGATCGTGCGGCCAGCGCAATCGATGTGGCGAGCCCGCTGCCTGCGTCGGGATTGATTGCGAGCCGGGCGCGTCCCCTGCGCGCCGCCTCGCCGGCGAATTCCGGCACCGGATCGCCGACCACGATCAGTGGCTGGCCCATATCGAGTTCGAGCGCTGCTTCCAGCGCATGATCGCCGAGCCGCCGGCCGAGGAATTCGACATCGAGCTTGCCGCCGCCGAAGCGGGTTGCACCACCCGCCGCGAGGATCGCTATGGTGACAGGCGCGCTCATTGGTGCGGGTGGAGCGCTTCATAGGCGCCGACCACTTCGGCGAGCGCCGAAAGCGCCAGCACATGCGGGTCGCGCGCCCGCGGGATAAGGCCGATCGGGCTGCGTATGCGGGCGACTGCGTCTTCGCCGTGGCCCGCCGCCCGCAATCTCTCAATGCGCTCTTCACGCGCCGGGGCGCCGCCTTGCGCGCCGATGTGGAAAGCCGGGGTGCCCAGCGCCCAATCGAGCAGGGCATGTTCCCATTCATGGTCGTGAAACAGCAACAGCACTGCGGTCCACGGGTCCGCTTCGAGGTCGCGGGGCACCAGGTTGAGCGAGAGGTGCCGACCTGCCTCGCGCAGTTCCACCGCGATGCCTTGCGCCGCCGCAATCCGCTCCAGCACCGTGCATTCCGCCCCTGCGCCCAGCACCAGCAGCTTCAACGCAGGGATGTAACGCCGGGCCCGCAGGAGCCCTTGCCGCGAAGGCAGGTGCAACGAAGTCTCGCGCCGCATACCCAGTTCCGCGACGCAAGCCTGCAGCGCGGCCCTGTCCGGCGTCGGATCGACGAGAATATCGAGCCCCGAACCGCATGGCAGGCGAAAGTCGATGAAGGGCGAATTGCGGCCATAGCGCAGTATTCGCGAGGTGCCTTCCCCGATGGCGATCTCCGCCTGCCGCGCCAGTTCCTCGTTCAGGCAGTTGTCGGCCATGTCGCCTGCCAGCGTGCCGTCGCGGCCAACCGCGAGCTGCGCGCCGAGCCGCCGCGAGAAGCTGCCTTCGATCCCGACGATGGTGCACAGCGAAGCCTCATTGGCCGCGGCAAACTCCAGGGCTTGCAGGTCGCTTGCCATGATAGCTTTGCAGGTCCTTCCATTGCGCGCGATGAAATACCGGAGACCGGCACGCCGCTTGCGGAATTGCCATAGTCAGGCAGGCCGACGCAATGCGGTTGCGCAATCGAAGGATTTGGTTAACCTTCGCGTCAACGCAAAGGAGACCTACCATGCGCAAGCTCATTTCCGTTGTCGCCGCCGGCCTGTTCGTGCTGCCGCTCGCCGCCTGCAGTAGCGAAGCCGAATCCGATGCAGAACAAGCGGCCGAATCCGTCGAAGAGGCGGCTGCAGATGCCGCCGCCGCTACCGAAGAGACTGCCGAGGATGTCGTGGAAGCGGGTGAGGAAGTCGTCGAGACGGTCGAGCAGGAAGCTACAGAAGCCGCCGACGCTGTGGACGACGCGGCGGAATAATCGCCGCGCTGCGCCTGGCCTGGCGCCTTCAACCGGCGAGTTTGGCTTCCTCCAGCTTCACCAGGCGCCAGAGCGTTTCCATCCGTGGCGCCTCGATCCCGGCGCGCTTCGCCGCCTCGACGATCGCGCCGTTGATCGCGTCGATTTCGGTGCGGCGGCCGGCCTTGATGTCCTGCAGCATTGAAGCCTCGTGATCGGCGTGGTCGACGCGGCTCACCAGGGTCAGGTCGTGAATTGGCTGTGAGGTGATCGCGATGCCGCTGGCGTTGGCGACCGCTACGCCCTCTTCGACCAGTTCGTGGATCAGATCGCAGCTCTGCTTGTGTGCGCCGAGGAATCCCGGGGTCCGGCGGGTCAGCGCGCAGAGCGGGTTCATAGTCGCGTTGAAGATCGCCTTTTCCCAGATCGCCTCGTGGATGCGCGGCTCGAGCTCGGCCTTGAGGCCGCCGTTTGTGAGCGCTTCGGCTACTTTTGCGGCGAATTCTTCATCCTGCGTGAAGGCCGGATAGAGGCGTGAACCGCCGTCTCCCATAGATCGCACCCGCCCCGGACCGACCAAATCGGCGGGCAGCGAGGCGACACCCACCAGCACCCGCTCGCGAGCCACATGCCGCGCCACGGCCTCGTCGTTGCCCAGGCCGTTCTGCAAGGTGAGGACATGGGTTTCCAGCCCGATCAGGTGCTTCGCCCCGTTGAGTGCGGCATCGGTGTGGAACACCTTGGTGAACAGCAGGATGAGGTCGGCGGTGCCCTGTGCCTCGTCGGGCAGGCGTGCGGGCAGCGGGAGGCTTTCGCGTCCGGCGCGGGTCTCGAGGTCGAGGCCATGAGCATTGATCGCCGCGACATGCTCGCGATTGGTATCGACCAGTTCGACGGCCCAGCCTGCGCGGTGGAAGGCCGCGGCGTAAAGGCAGCCCATCGCGCCCGCGCCGACCACAAACACTTTCATTGGCGCGTCTCCCGAAACTCAACCCTTGACGAGAGAGTAGCCGAAATCCCGGTCGCGCCGGAAGAGCATGTCGGCGCGTTCGGGCATCGAGGCCCACAGCGCCCGGGTGAAGCGCTCGTAATGCTGGACGAAGCGGGTGATCGCCTCGCGGTCCATCCGGGGATGTTCGGCGCTTTCGGGCAGGTCCTGCTCCTGCTTCAGCCGGGATTGGATCACGGTTTCAAGGTCGGGCATCTCGATCGAGACCAGCAGTTCCAGCCGCCGCCAGATCGCGCGGTAATCGTCGCGCAATGTGGCCAGCGACCACTGGAACCACTCACCCGTGGGGTCCATCTCCCTCTCGAGCGCGTTGATCGGTCCGGCCCAGTCCGGCACATCCTCGGCCTCAAGTCCGACACACCAGCCCTCGAACAGGATCACGCCCGGCCGGCCATCGAACATCGGCCAAAGCTCGCGCGCCATGCGGTCGTCGGAAAGCTTGTCGAAGGCGGGCAGGGGGGTGCGGCTGCGCGCACCGGCGCAATCGAGTGCGTTGAATGTCTGCACCATCAGCGGCACATCGTGGGTCCCGGGAACGCCGCGTGTCACGCAGAGCGGGTGGACTTCCTTTTCGAGCAGGTAGCGCGGTGGCCGCCCGAGATAGAAATTGTCGAGGCTGAGCAGCGCCGGGCGCAGATCGTGATATCGCTCGAGCGCCTCGACGACCAGTTTCGCGATGGTCGATTTGCCCGATCCCTGCGCGCCATTGATCCCGACGACGGGTGGGATAATTTCGCGCGGCAGTTGCGCGATCCGTTCCGCGATCAGCAGGGCGGCCTCGGCAGCCGAGAGATTGGCCTCGGCGCCCTCCGGCAGCGCCGCGAGCAAGGCTTCGGCCTTGCTCATGCCTTGCCGCTTGCGATCGCGCCGCCGGCGAACATCAGCAGGCGCACGTCGATGCCGCAGCCCCTGGCCCGGAACTCGGCGATGGCCTCGCCGATACGGGCGAGCGGGACGCGATGCACGAGGATATCTTCGCCGCCGGTGCCGCCGCCCTCGCCGACCTTGGTGAGGCCGGTCGCGCGCAGCAAGGTGAAGCTCTCGCTGACCATCCCGGGCGAGGAATAATACTCGCCAAGGTCTTCCCAGTGCGCGGCCCGATAGCCGGTCTCTTCCTCGAGCTCGCGCCTGGCCGCGCCGAGCGTGTGCTCGCCATCCTCGGCCTCATTGTCGCCGACGAGGCCTGCGGGAAGCTCGATGCAGGTGCGGTCCAACGGAACCCGAAACTGTTCGACCAGGATAATGTGGGGCCCTTCGCCGGGCGCTTCATCGATCGCCAGGATCACCGCAGCGCGAATGCCCCGCGAGCGGGAAACATATTCCCAGCGTCCGCGCTGCTTGGCGGTGATGTAGCGGCCCTGCCAACGGGTTTCCTCAGGCGCATCAGCATCCGGGTCCCGCAGGCTCCGGGCCTGTCTGAGGTTCATATCTCGATCAGCCGGTCCGGTAGTTCGTTGTGATCGTCTTGGGCGCGCGGGAAGTGATCGGCAAGCACTTTCCCGACTTCGTCCACGGCGGCGATCATCCCGTCGGCGATCCGGCCGGCCTTGATCTCCCGCAACATGGATTCCATCGCGTGGCCCCAGACTTCGGGTTCGACCTTCTCCGCGATTGCCTGGTCGGCGAGGATTTCGGCGCGGTGCTCGCGCATTGAGAGGTAGATCAGGATGCCGGTACGGCCATGTGTGCGGCGCTCGGCCCCGACCTTGAAGAAGCCGACGGCGCGGCCCAGCGCGCGCGCGGTCTTCACCGGGCCGGGGATGAGGAAGAATTTCAAGGGCTGCCACAGCTGGATCAGTACCATGCCGATGAATTTGAGCACGCCGATGCCCAGCGCCAGGCTCAGCACTTCGCGCTGGGTCCATTCATGGCTCCAATGGCCCAGCAGCCAGTCGATCCTGTCGAGGTAGAAGTCCGGAATGGCCGTGAACACGGCGATTGCCGCGAAGGCGACCACTGCCGCCCAGGCCAGCGCGATGTCGTTGTAATCGTCCGACCGGTCGGCGACGATGGTCACGATCTCGCCAGCGGTCTGCGCCTCGGCCGCGGCTACGGCCTCGCTCACTCGCACATGGTCGGCTTCGCTGAGATAGACGGGTTTGGCCATGGTCCGCTCCTACCAGCCGCCCGAGGCGCCGCCGCCACCGGACATACCGCCGCCGAAGCCACCGAAACCGCCGCCTCCGCCTCCAAAGCCGCCGAAACCGCCCCCGCCTCCACCGCTCCAACCGCCGCCGGAGCTTTTGGTGGCGGCCCGGGTCGCAGCGTTGAGCGCTTCCCACAGGATAATCTGGCCGACCGTGCTGGCCACCCCGCCACCCTTGCCGCCCTTGCCGCGATAGGCGCGACCGCGATGCCGCCACGCGAACATGAGGACGAAGAACGCGACCATCACGATCATGAAGGCGATGCCGGCAAGGATCGGGCCGACATTCTCGGCATTGGCCTTTTCCGCCGCTTCGGCCGCTTCGGCGATAGCGGCGGCGTCTTCAGGGGAGCGCGCGAGGTGCGCCGTGATCGCGTCGATCCCGGCGACGATCCCGCCGTCGATATCGCCCGCCTTGAAGCGCGGAGTAATGACATCGCGGATCACCCGCCCGGCCATGATCCCGCCGAAATAGGGGTGAAGGCCGTAGCCGACCTCGATCCGCAATTTGCGGTCGTCGCGCGCGATTAGCAGCAAAAGCCCCTGGTCGCGCTTGGCCCCGCCAATACCCCATTCGGTGAACAAATCGGTGGCGTAGGGTTCGAGCGCCTGCCCTTCGAGGCTCGGGATCGTCGCCACGACGATCGCCCGCCCGGTCTGCGCGTTGTAATCGCGCAGCCGCTGGTCGAGCGCGGCTTCGGTGGCGGGCGAGATCATCTCCGCCCCGTCGTAGATCGGCCCCGCCGGGCGCGGTGGGAAGGCCGCGTGGGCGGGTGCGGCCAGTCCTGCCAGCAGCAGCGCTGCCAGCAGGAAATTGGCTGCCGCGAGTGTGAACTCGCGTAGACGCGTGATCGCCATCGGGCGTTCCGGGTGCCGAGCCGCCGCTTAGTTCGTCGCTGCCGCAGGAGCGGCCGCGGCCGGGGCGTTGTCGTTCGCCGCCGTCGGAGCGGTATCCGCCATCGCCCCGAAATCGACATTCGGGTTCTCGCGCGCAGCCTCGTCCGCCTCGAAATAGGCCATCGGTTCGGAGCCGTAGATCACGTTGGCGGCGATGGTCGAGGGGAAGGTGCGGATCTCGGTGTTGTAGTCGCGCGCCGCCTCGTTGTAGCGCACCCGCTCGGTGCTGATGAGGTTGTTGGCTTCCTCGATCGAGACCATCAGGTCGGCAAAGCGCGCCGAGCTCTGGAGCTCGGGATAGTTCTCGACCACCGTGCGCAGCTGGCCCAGTGCCTGGGTCAGCTGATTCTGTGCGTCCTGGAATTTCTTGAATTCCTCGGGGTTCGAAAGATCGTCGGTGGTGATGTTGATCGATGTCGCCCGGGCGCGCGCCTCGACCACGTTGGTGAGGATCGTGTTTTCCGCGCCGACCGCGGCCTTCACAGTCTCGACCAGGTTGGGAATGATGTCCGAACGGCGCTGAAGCGCGGTTTCGACATTGCCCCACTGGGCCTTGGCCGCTTCCTCGGCCGTCGGCACGCTGTTGATGCCGCAGGATGCCAGGCTGATCGCGGCAATGGCGGCGAGGGCGAAGCGCCCGAAACGGGCAAAGGACGAGGTGTTCATCGTGACAAAAATCCCCTTCTCCAAACCGAACGGCCAGCGGGCCGTCGATTGCGAATTAAGATAGCGATGGGCCAAGCGCTTTCAAGGTGTCTTAGTCATATATTGCACCTCGATATTTGCAGCGCGCGGAAATCCTTGGCAATCTGCCGCCTTTCCTGAGGGAGCGCAGCCATGTTCAAGGAATTCAGGGACTTCATCGCCCGGGGCAATGTGATGGACCTGGCGGTGGCGGTGATCATCGGCGCGGCGTTCGGCACGATCGTCAAGTCGTTGACCGACGATGTCGTGATGCCATTGGTCGGGTTGATATTCGGCAATGTCGATTTCTCGAACAATTACATTGTCCTGAGCGGCGATGTGGAGCCGGGCACCAGCCTCGCCGCCGCGCGCGAAGCCGGGGCAAACGTGCTCGCGCTGGGCAACTTCTTCTCGACCGTGATCAATTTCCTGATCCTCGCCTTCGTGATCTTCCTGCTCGTGCGTTACGCCAACAGGCTGGTCAAAAAGCAGGAAGCCGAGCCCGCCGGTCCGAGCGAAATCGACCTGCTGACCGAGATTCGCGACGCGCTGAAGAAATAACACGGCAGGCTGAAATCTTTAGCGAAACCGCTGCCTGTCTCCGGCGGTTGTGTGAGGTGACGCGGCCTGCAGGCCGGTCGTTTCGCACACCTGAAAAGGGGACAATAATGCGCAAGATCACCACCCTCGCCGCCATCGCCTCCCTCGTCGTGCTCTCGGGTTGCGGTTCCGGAAATGAAACCGCCACAGAAGCCGAAGCCGAAGCGGCGGAGCGGCAGGCCGACGTGCTTGAGGAAGCGGCAGAGAACGCCGCGACCGAAGCCGAGGAAGCCCAGCTGGAAGAAGCCCAGGACGCGAAGGAAGCCGAAGCCGACGCGCTTGAAGACAAGGCCGATGCCGAGGAAGGTGCGGTCGGCACCTGATCGCACGAGTTCCCTCAAGCGAGTGGAAGAGAAGGGATGACCCCAAAGGTCGTCCCTTTTCCTTGTCCGGGCGCCGGACAACGCCGCTCACTTCCCATTAAGCCGCAAATCCCTATATAGGGCCTGCCGGTTTCGGCCGGCTATGGCGATAAACTGCGGTGTGCAATAGGCACAGCGGACCCGGGGGCAGTACCCGGCGGCTCCACCACAAACCCTGATCCGTCAGGGACTTATGACGGGGCCGAACCAGGATCGACGTGTGTTGAAAAGCACTGTTTTCGCCCGGGCTGAGTAACCCGTTAAAGGCTCAAAACACACAAGTGCCAATGACAATGAAGCACTCGCTCTTGCGGCGTAATGTGATGGGCTAACGCCCTGATTTTACAAAGCTAAAGCGCGGTTGGACCCACCGGGCAACAGAAGCGGATTCCAGCGGTTTGGGAGGCACCGGGCAACAGAAGCCTCCCACTTAGCTAGTAGGGGCAGGGCCTACCGAAGCGTTCCATCCATTCCATATCTCGGATGATCTTGGCCCGTTCAGCTCGCTCTTTAGCCAACTGTTCCCGCCTTTGCCGTTTCTGCTCGTCGGTTACATGCACATACGGCCGGTCGATGGAAGGCGGATGGGCTACGCCGCCCGATCCGGGCCGAGGTGGTCCCTTTCTCTCCCAGTCAAACTTACTCATTGGCTTCCCTAGGTATCGCCTATTGTCAGGCGGCTGCCTCCGCCTCGCGCTTTTCGCGCTCGAATTTGAGGCAATCGAGGATCTTGGCTCCGGCGATGAACACCGCGCCGGTGCAGGCGAGGAACAGCAGCTTGCCGCCATAGCCGGGATATTCGACGAGGTAGGCGCTGCCGCGCTCGACCGCGCCGAGCGCCAGGGCATAGATGATGAGGAAGGCTTCGAGCCGTGTCCTGATCGTGAACAGCCTACCCAGCCTGCGCAACATGCCTGTTCCTTCGCGTTAACGAATTGAAGAGCAACGATCATGCCAGATAAGCGAAAGCGCGCAAGGTGCTGGTTAACGCTGAACGCGTTTGTAAACCGGGCCGACAGGCTCAGCCCAGCTCGCCAAGGCCCAGTACGTGGAGCAGCTGGTCGCGCGCCTGGACCACGGTCTGGCGCAGTGCTTCCGAGCCGAGATCGGCAGGATCGATCTGCTCCGGCCAGTATTGCCCGACGATCTCCTCGATCGCCTCGGCTTTGTCCTCATCGAGCAGGAAACGCGGATCGATCGTCGCGGGATCGGCGACCATGCGCAGGCGCAGGCAGGCCGGCCCGCCGCCATTGGCCATCGATTGCCGGACATCGACAGGCAGCACTTCGCGGATCGGGCCGTTGCCGGCGAGCAGCGCATCGAGCCAGCGGTTGACGGGTGCGCTGTCGCGCGCTTCCGTCGGGACGATCAAGCCCATCCCTCCGCCCGGCAGGGTGACCAGCTGGGCATTGAACAGATAGGAGCGCACCGCCTCGGCAAGGCTCACCTCGCTTTCGGGCACGACGATGATCTCCGCCTGGGGCAGCTTCTCGCGGATCGCGGAATAGACCGCCTCCGGATCGACGAAGGCAAGCTCGTGGCACAGCAGCACCCGCTCGTTCGCCACCGCCACGACATCATTGTGGAACGCTCCGGCATCGATCGCTTGCGGGTTCTGCTCGACGAACAGCACCCGCCCGGGATCGAGCCCGTGCTTGCGCGCGGTGATGCGGCAGGCTTGTTCGTGCTGGCGCGCGGGGAATTTCGCACCGAACTTGCCATAGACGAAGATCTCGAGCCCCGGAGCATAGTGTCGTTCACACATCCGCATGTGGTTGGCCGCGCCTTCGTCGCCGAAGCACGGCATCACCGGGCGATGGTGCACGAAATTGCCCTGGTCGGCGAAAGCGATGGTCAGCTGCCGCGCCGTATCCTGCCACTCCTGGAAGCGGTGAGCCATGGTGACGAGGTTGGCGGGGGTGATGTGGCAGCGCTTGTCGGCGGTATCGGGCGCGGGCGAAATCGTCGCGGCATTGGCGGTCCACATCGACGAGGCCGACCATGCCGCGGCGAGCAGGGCTGGATCGGTAGCCTCGTCGGCGGCAATCTCGGAAAGCAGGCGGTGGTTGGGGCGGGGCAGGGGCACGAAGAAGCCCTGTGCGATCCCCAGCGCGAGGTTGTGGCGCATCTTGGCGAGGCCCTGCAGCGCGGCTGCGCGGGGGAACGAAACCTCGCCCTTGTGGGCGGTGGCGGCAATATTGCCGAGGCTCAACCCGGCGTAATTGTGGGTCGGGCCGATGATCCCGTCGAAATTGATCTCGACCAGCCGCGACGCTGAAATCAACGCGCGATGCTCCACACTTTGTCGCCGGGGCTGACATCCAGCATATCGGCGGCGCGGGAGTCTATCGCCACTCCGCCGTCAATATCGGCGCGCGCGCCGTAACAACAGCGAAAGCTCGCAAGGCTTCCCGCAGCAATAAGTGCGCGTTCGCCCTTCTCGCATTCGGTCGCCACCAGAATACTCTCCCGCGAATTACTTATACTTTTAACCTTGTCGGTTCTTGCGGTCATTGTCGGTCCGCCATCGAAAATGTCAATATACCCCTCGTAGGAGAAGCCTTCGTTTTCGAGCATTCTCATCGCCGCGTAACCGCTCGGATGGGGGACGCCGATCGCGCTGCGCGCCTGTTCGCCCAGCATCGCGACATAGACCGGGTGCTTGGGCATGAGGTCGGCGATGAACTGGTTGCCGTTGATCGCGTTGAAGTAGTCGGCTTCCTGGAAACTCATCCCGAAGAAGCGCCCGGCGACCCCGTCCCAGAACGGCGATCCGCCGCGCTCGTCGATGATCCCGCGCAGCTCGGCAAGGATGCGGTCGGCGAAGCGTGCGCGGTGCATGGCGATGAACAGATAGCGGCTGCGCGCCAGCAGCATGCCGAGCCCGCCCGCGCGCTCGCTGGGGTGGAGAAACAGACCGCCGACTTCGCTCGACCCTTCGAGGTCGGTGACCAGGCTGAGCATCTCGGCGCGCACCGTGCGGTCGAGCTCCTGCGAATGCTGGGTCAGCGTGGCGAGGCGATAGGAATAGAACGGCCATTGCTGGCCGACCTGGGTGAACACCTGGCAGGTGCCGCGCACGTCCTTGGTGCGGACATCCTCCAGCACCAGCACGAAGATCTCGTCCGCCGGCTCGTCGCCGTTGCGGGCAAAGGCCGCTGCCGCGCGTTCGAGCTTGTCGCCCAGAGCCATGCGGTCGGGCGGCAGGTTGGTGAAGCCGCCGCCGGTGAGCTTGGCCATCTGGTAGAGCGGTTCGAGGTCGCCCGGGTTGGCGGCGCGCAGGCGGAAGCTCACAACACATCTCCCGAGGCGAGGCGATGGAGGACGAGCGCGCTGAGGGTGGCGCGCTCGGCCAGCGAAGGCACGATCAGATATTCGTCGGGCGAATGGATCGCGCCGCCGCGAGCGCCCATCGTATCGACCACCGGAACCCCGCAGGCGGCGATGTTGTTGCCGTCGCAGACCCCGCCGCTCGACCGCGTGGCGTAATGCTGGCCGAGCCGTGCGCAGCACTCCCCGACCAGGGTGAACAGCGCCTGCGCCCGTGTGTCGACCGGCTTGGGCGGACGGGTGATCCCGCCATGGACCGCCGCCTCGACCTCAAGTTCGCTCTCGGTGGCGGCGATCAGCGCTGCCAGTTCGTGCTCGAACCGGCGGGCGGCGTCCCCGGTCCTCGGGCGGATGTTGAACCGCAGCACGGCATGATCGGGCACGACGTTGTTGGCGCTGCCGCCGTCGATCTTCGCCGGGTTGATCGCGATGTCCGGATGCTCGAGCGCCTTGAGGTTGAGCACCAGGCCGGCCGCGGCGACGATGGCATTGCGGCCATCCTGCGGATTGCGCCCGGCATGGGCCGAGCGGCCCTTGATCGTCAGGCTGAAATTGCCGCTGCCGCCGCGTTCATGGGCGAGGGTGCCGTCGGGCAGGGCGGAGGGCTCATAGGTCAGCGCGGCGTATTTGCCCCGCGCCAGCCGCTCGATCAGCGCGGCGGAGGAGAGAGAACCGGTCTCCTCGTCCGAATTGATGATGACGTCATAGCCGATGCGCGTTGCGAACTCGCTAGCCTCGAAAGCGGTGAGCGCGGCGAGGATCACCGCGATCCCGCCCTTCATGTCGGCCGTGCCGGGTCCGTTGAGCCGTTCGCCGTCGAGCCAACTTGTCTGCTGGAACGGATGGTCGGCCGGATAGACCGTATCCATGTGCCCGGTAAGCAAGATGCGCCGCGCGGCATTGGGCCGTACGCGCAGCACCATGTGCCGTCCGTGCTGCCGTTCGACCTCGCTGCCATCGGGCGCGATGGCGGTGACCGGGGCAGGCTCTTCCAGCGTCACTTCGCCCGGCAGGACGGAGAACGCATCGGCCATCTCGTCCGCAACCCCCGCCAGACCGGCAAGGTTTTCCGTGCCGCTGTTGATCGCGCACCAGCGCAATGTCCGGTCTAGCATGGCCGCCGGATCGATCGCGTCGGCCAGTGCCGCTTCCTCGTCCAAAACCTGTTTCATTCGAAACCGGTCCTAGTGCCAGTCCTTTCGGATTGAAAGCACAGTGATCAATCAGCTTGAAGTGATTTTGACTTGCGGCAGACATCACGCACGGCGCAATGTGGTGTGTGTCGGTAACTTTGCGGGGGGACCAGATGGGAATTCGACATTTCGGGAAACGCGCCATGCTGGCGCTGGCAGTGACAGCCGGGACCGTTGGACCCGCGCAGGCGCAGGACGCAATACCTTCAAGTGGCATTTTCAAGTCGGCCCAGCAGATCTACGATATGTGCACTTCGTCGGTGGCGACAGAGGTTGAGTACTGCGATTATTTCATCATGTCCTCCCACGACATGATAAAACTCTACGGAGACACAGGATTGGGCGGAAGCATGATTTGCCTGCCCACCGGTACAGTGCTTGGCGATGTGCGCCGGGTGATGATTGCCTATTGGGAAAGCGCTCGGGGTGGTCTCGAATATTCGGCGGTCAGCACGATCTACAATGCGCTGGTTGAGGAATATCCTTGCGAATAGCTAGGATAGCATCCGCGCCACCGCCGTGAATTCCTCCACGCTGAGCGTCTCCGCCCGGTGCTGGCAGGGCGATGAATTCGGCCCGCTCACAAGGTGACACACTTTACACCGCTTTACAGTGTCCAAAGGGAAAACCGTCACCTTGCGCGCGAAGTGTCGCCTTGCGCGGTTTCTCGCGCTTGGGGAGAGGGATGAACGAAGGAAAGAGCCTGCCGCTTCATGGCAGATCGTGCCTGAGTAGGAAAATTGCCGGGCGACACGGCCGCCACGGATCAGCGGGAGCCGGTTTCCCAAGCCCCCGCGCGCCGCTCAAGTTCAGCCAGGATCGCGTCGGCCCGTGCGATAACGGCTGCGGCGGGTTCGATCACCACCTCGTCGCCGATCGGAAGGGCGGCCTGCTCAAGCCTGCCGGGGACCGTTCTGGCGTCCAGTTTTGCGAGTTCTCCCTGCGGAGTGACATCGTACTCGTCCGCCGGGGCTTCTTCTGCCGAAGCGAGCGGCGCGGTCGAATCCGTCGCATAACCGTAATAGTCGAACACCGGCGGCCGCTCGTGGCGCAGGATGTAGGAGCGCAGCTCCCACACCTCGATCCGGCCATTGCGGGTTTCGACTGCATAGTGATCGGGCAGGTTGGGATTGGTGCTCCAGCGCTCGGTCTCGTGGGCTACCTGCTGCGGATCGGGGATGGTCTGTGCGAAGGTCTTGCCGCGCTGCAGGAGCGTGGTGTCGATGCTCTCGCCGCCGATCACGCCCAGCATGATAGCCAGCCCGGCGGATATGGCTACGACCGGCCCGGCCCCGATACCCTCAAATGTTTCCTCGAACTGCATGCCCGGGTAATCCGGGGCATGATCGCTTCGTTCCGGCGCTGCGAGCAAGCGTGGCGCTGTTGAGGCAGGTCGATCCGGCGCCTATCCGGAAAGCGCCGCGAACACGTCGACGTATCCGGCACTCAACATGATGGTATCGACGAGGCCATGGGCGATGACGAGCGGCCAGAGGTTGCCGCCGGTACGGAGCCGCATCCAGCCCAGGATCAGGCCGACCGTGCCGGTCACGAGCACCCCGCTCCAGCCCTGGTAGAGATGCGGCAGCCCGAACAGCACGGCCTGGATCGCGACGACCGCCACGGCGCGGCCGTGCAGGCCGGGAAGCCGCATCAGCCGGTCCATCAGGAACCCGCGCCACAGCAATTCCTCGCCGAAGGCAGCACTGCCCCAGGCAACGATCACGATCCACAAAAGCAGCTGCAGCGGTCCTTGCCGGACGAGGTCCATCACCCCTGCCGTATCGGGTGCTTCGAAACCGGCCATTCCGGCCACGACACTTCCCGCCAGCATCACCACAGCGATCGCCACGGTGGCCGCCAGCGCCATGGCGAGCGTGCCGCTCCAACTGGCCGGGCGCGAGAGGTTGAAGGCCTCGCCAACCGAGCGGTCGCTGCGCAGCCACAGCCAGGCGACCAGCAGCCCCCCTGCCGCGCCGGTCAAGGTGGACAGGGCCAGCCCGGTCGACGATGTCTGCCCCAGCAGCAGCACCGGCGGCGCAGTAGCGGCCACATACGCCACCAGCACGGTAGCGAACTGCAGCGTGAAGCGGCCCCATCCGAGTTGGCGCGGTGCGTTATCGGTCATTCGGCGTGAGTAACCGGGCGACGCTAACGAATTCTTCCACGCTGAGCGTCTCCGCCCGGCGCTGGGCGTCGATACCCAGCTTCGCGAGCGCCTCCAGCGCGCCGGGCAGGCCCTTGAGGCTCTGACGCAGCATTTTGCGGCGCTGGCCGAAGGCGGCCTCGGTCACGCGTTCGAGTATGTGCGCTGAGACCCCGGCGGGCGCTTCATCCGGTTCGATATGTACCATCGCGCTCATCACCTTGGGCGGCGGGGTGAAGGCGCTGCGGTGGACTTTCATTGCCAGCTTCGCCGCCGAGCGCCATTGGACGAGTACTGCCAGCCGTCCATAGGCGCCGGTGCCGGGCTGCGCGACGATCCGCTGCGCTACCTCGAGCTGGAACATCAGCGTCAGCGATACCCATTGCGGCGGCCAGTCTTCGCCCGACAGCCACTGGACGAACAAAGCCGTCCCGACATTGTAGGGCAGGTTGGCGACGACGTGGAACGGACCTGCAATGCCGTGGTCGATCTTCAGGGCATCACCTTCGATCACCTGCAGCCTGCCGGGGAAGGCCTCGGCAAGTTCCGCGAGCGCGGGCAGACAGCGCCGGTCCATCTCGATCGCGGTGACCTTCGCGCCCGCGCGCAGCAGCGCCCGCGTCAACCCGCCGGGGCCGGGGCCGATCTCAAGCACCTCGCGCCCTTCGAGCGGGCCGGGGATCGCCGCGATCCGATCGAGCAATTGCTCGTCGAACAGGAAGTTCTGGCCCAGCGCTTTCGACGCGCTCAGCCCGTGCCGCGCGATAACTTCGCGTAAGGGTGGAAGGCTCATGCGCGGGCGCGGTTGGCCGCCGCTTCACCTGCCATGCGGATCGCCGCGATCGTCGCGCCGGGATCGGCCTGCCGCCTGCCGGCGATGGCGAAAGCGGTGCCATGGTCGGGCGATGTGCGCACGATCGGCAGGCCGAGCGTCATGTTGACCCCGTTGTCGAAATCGAGCGCCTTCAGCGGGATCAGCGCCTGATCGTGATACATGCACAGAGCGACGTCGTAAGCGCTGCGGGCATGGGCGGTAAACAGCGCATCGGCCGGGTGCGGGCCGCTGGCGTCGATTCCCGAAGCCAGCAGGGTAGCGATCGCGGGGAGGATAATGTCGCGCTCCTCATGTCCGAAATTGCCCTTTTCCCCGGCGTGGGGATTGAGCGCAGCGATCGCGAGGCGCGGTTTGGCGATGCCGAAATCGCGCCTCAGCCCTTCGGCCGCGATGCGCGCACGCGAGACGATCAGCTCCTCGGTGAGCATCCCCGACACGGCAGCAAGCGGGACATGGATGGTGATCGGCACGGTACGCAGTTGCGGCGAGGCGAGCATCATCACCGCGTCGTGCTCGGCCAGCCGGCAAGAAGCGGCGAGGTATTCGGTCTGGCCGGGAAAGGCGAAGCCGATGTCCGCCAGCAGTGCCTTGGAGACCGGCGCGGTGACGATTCCGGTGGCTTCTCGCCTGAGCGCCAGCACGGTTGCCTGTTCGAGCGATTCCAGCGCCAGCCTCGCGCCATCCGGGTCCGGCTGGCCAGGTGTGTAGTCGCCATCGATATCGCCGACCACCGGCAGGGCTCGGTCGAACGCGCTCTCCGCCTCGGCCGGCGATGCGATTGCGGCAATCGGGACATCCAGTCCGCGCCGGGCAGCGGCTTCGGCCAGCACCCGCGCACCACCGACGACGAAAAAGGGAGGCAGTCCTTCAGCTTCGCGCCGCACCCACGCTTCGCACAGCAGCTCCGGCCCAATCCCGGCCGGATCGCCGAGCGAGGCCGCGAGCGCGCTCACCCCATTGCCTTAGTTATACTCGATGATCGCGTCGCGGCGCAGGTCGCGCAGGTAACGCTGGGCGCTCTTGTTGAGGCGCTCATCCTCGAGTTGCTGGCGGATTTCGCTGGCGCTCGGGCCGCTGGTGTCCACCGGATCGTCGCGCCCACACAGCATCAGCACGCGCACGCCTTCTTCCATCGACCCGAACGGCGGGGTCGATTGTCCGACCTGGAGGCCGAGCAGCGCGTCCTGCAGCGGGGTGGGGAGTTGGCGAGCGGAAATCTGGTCATTGGTGATGACCTCCGCTCCCATCAGTGCCGCGACCGGTTCGACATCGCCGCAGCCGCGGATTTGCAGGACACGCTGGTTGAACTCGGTAAGCCTGGCTTCGGCCTGTTCCACGGTCATGTTGGGAAAGGCGATCGAAAGCTGCTTGAGGCTGAGCACCGCGTCGCGCGGATCGGCGGTAAGCACCTGCCGCTTGTCGATCAGATAAAGGATCGAGAAGCCTCCCGGAATCTGTACCGGGCCGACCATCTGGCCGGTCTGCATCTGCCGCGCCACCGTGGCCAGTTCGGCCGGAAGCACACCTAGCCGGATCCATCCCAGGTCGCCGCCGACCGCCGCGGTCGAGGCTTCCGAAAACTGCCTTGCATAGGCCGCGAAGCTGGCCCCCTGGCGTAATTGCTCGACGATCCGGTTGCCGTTCGCGTAAACCGCTTCCTGGTTTTCGGTTGCAGCCGACAGGTAGATTTCGGCGAGGCGGAATTCCTCGGTTCCCTGGGCCTCCTTGAGCCGCTTGAGGACCTCCTGCACTTCCTCTTCGGAGACATTGACGAACATGGAGCGCCGCTGGAGCAGGCGGTTCCATGAAAGCTCGCCGCGGATCTGCTGCTTGAGCGATGCCGAAGAGGAACCGATCGTGCGCAGGTAATCGTCCATTCCCTTCACATCGAAGCCGTTCTGGGCGGTGACGGTGCTGTAAGTCTGGTCGACCTCGGCCTCGTCGACTTCGAGCTCTTCGATTGCGGCCTGCTGGATCTGGATCGTTTCGTCGATCAGGTTGCGCAACACCCGCATGCGCAAATCCTGCAGGTCCTGTTCCGATATCTCGGCGTCGCGGTTGGCGTCGAGCACCAGGGCGACACGCTGGTCGATATCGGTCCCGGTTATGACCTTGCCGTTGACCTTGGCGGTCGCCGTGCGGAGATCGGGGTTGCGCTCGCTCAGCATGGTGATGTTCGCGGGCAGGTTGAGCGCATCGAGGCTCTCGGTCTGTTCGGTTTGCGCCTGGAGCGTGCCGACGCCCGCCAGAACTGCCGCCGCCATGAACAGGGCCGCTCCCGCCTTGCGACCAGCCGAAACATACTTCCTTGCCGTATTCGTCACGCGATATTTCCTGTCAGCGGCGCGGAATGGGCGCCCAAAGAACTCCCGGCCGCTTCGCTTCCGGCAGCTTAACCAATGCTGAGCGCCAAAGTCCAACCCCGGTCACAACACGGGGCGGATAGCGCGTTTGCGGGACGCTGCCAACTTGTCATCCGATGGCCACAGATTTCGCCTTAGGGTTCGGACCCAGTACCAGCACCCTCGAGGCGTCGGAATGGCAAACATATCGGGCCGAAGCGGCCGCCGGGAAGGCTTTTCTGCCTTTCCAAGGCCGTTTCGGTTCGAGATGGAAGCCAATTCCGGCGTCCCTTCGGGATTTGGCCAAAATGGCCCATTGCCGCGTCAGGAAGGCTTGAAATATCGATATATTCCGCACCTTCCTTCCTCGCACTGAGCCATTTTGACTCAAACCTCGAGGGTGCTGGTAGTG
>Ga0315910_10001229_pt1 | contig 23875 bp, 18 predicted proteins | sample EdamamesoilMG_FD_204470 | JGI IMG/M metagenome (GOLD analysis project Ga0315910, IMG submission 204470) | Garden soil microbial communities collected in Santa Monica, California, United States - Edamame soil | ecosystem: Environmental > Terrestrial > Soil > Garden | place: USA: California... | reverse complement strand
CGACCGCCGCGACGATGACGATGGTTTCTCCGAGTTGAACCGTGACTGCGCCGTCAGCTTGTTTGGCGAGTTTGCCGGTTTCGATGGTGATCTGTTTGTCGCCCACCTGGGCGGTTATTTTTTCTGGCATACTAGGTTATTAACCCCGTTGCCTACCGAGAAACTTCAGTGAATCCCGAAGGCTTTCGGGACTGATTGAAATTACCCAGCGGCAACGGAGCGATTAGTGCGGGCTTGTGTTGTCGGGAAGCAGGCCGCCCGCGATTGGCCCGGTTCACCTGGAATGAGACGCTCGCGGGACGTGTGAGTAGTCCCGGTTTGCGTCCCGGGAAATCAGTGGCGCAGCTTGAGCTTCTTGATCACGGCTTGGTAGCGGGTTACGTCCGTTTCATGCAAATAATCGAGCAGGCGATGGCGCTGGCCAACCATCATCAGCAATCCGCGGCGCGAACTGTGATCCTTGGCGTTGGTCTGCAGATGCTCGGTGAGGTGGTTGATGCGCTGGGTGAGCAACGCGATTTGCACATCGGCGGAACCGGTGTCTTTTTCGTGCAGCTTGAACTGTTCAATGGTCTTTACTTTGGCATCCATACGAGACTGTTTTCCTAAAAATAGAGGCGACAGCGTAGGTATGGGTGGGGAAGGTGTAAAGCACTTTAATCGGGAGATTTGATTGCATGATTCGGCTTGGAAACGGAGCCTCGCGACAGCACTGAACCCAGAAACCACCGGCCCGTCCGGAGAGAACTGCGGTGGGGGCTTCTGTGGGCGCACTGATTGAATTAACCTGACTTGCCGGCGATTCCGTTTGACGCTGCGGAACTCGGTTTGTAGATTACGCGCCCGTTTGGTTTCCAGAGTAGCTCAATGGTAGAGCACGCGGCTGTTAACCGTGTGGTTGTAGGTTCGAGTCCTACCTCTGGAGCCAACTTCAGAACCTTCGTTTATCGAGGGTTCTTGCCGTTGGTCAAGACTAGTTCCAACACCTGCTGCGAAAGGTGGCATCTTGAGGGAGTTGTGAGTTCGTGGCACAGGTCTTGTCTTCTTTTCCACATCTCCGCCCCTTGTGCCTACAAAATCAAAGAAACCCTTGGCAACTTCGAAACGACCATCGTCACGAGTTAAAAGTTGATCGCGATGGCCACCACCAGCGTCGGCTTGCTTTCGTCCGGGTTGAAGATGCAGGTCGTTAAGTCCACCTGCTTGTAGGAGAAACCGACGAGAAAACCGCGCTGGATGTCAAAGTCGGTCTCATAGAGCTTCGTTCGCTGCACGACCAATCCGAAGCGAAACCAATCCACCGGCGCCAACGAGAGTTCCGACCAGGTGTAGAAGAAACTGTCGGACGATTCGTCGGTGTCGAATACATACTCGCCCTCGCTGTAGAGTTCGAGCTTCCACCAACTCAGCGAACCTTTGTAGCCCGGAGCGATGCCGGTGGTGTCCCCAAAGATGCCCCCAAGCATCGGTGTGAATTCCCACGCGAGCCTCTCGCCGCCGCCAAAGTTGTAACCCACCCAGAGCGATCCGGTTTCCGAATCTTCATAGTTGTAGCGCGCTTCCAGATGCAGCCAGTCACGGTCGAGGGTGATGGTGGGTTGCGCGTAGTCGCGATCGTCGGGCACAATGTAGGTGTAAACCGAAGCGGAAAAGGACCAGGAGTTCTCCGTTTCAAGCTCGATCGTCGATGCCGCGGAATTGGTGGCGGTCGCTTTATCTGTGGCAATGGTCTGGCCCCAGGCGCGACAGCCGCACAGTAGCCCGGCTGACAAAACTGCTTGCGCAGCGCGAATGGCGTTCATGTGGTTGGCGTTCCTTTCAAACCGGGTTACGTGCAATCTCAGAAATGGAAACCCACTCCGATCAGAAACCCTTGCACGTTCGCGTTCATCAGGAATCCGTTGTCTTCGTAATCGGCATGAAGGTAGCGGTAGCCCAGGGTGGCGGTGCACCAATCCGTGAACCGGTAGCCAACTCCGCCGAACACGTTCCACGAAAGATCAGCTCCGACCCCAAACCCGCCAACGTCTCCCAGCACGACGCCGTACCAATGCTTGGTAAGATCATAACGTAGGGTGGCGCCGATAATCGGATCACACCAGTTGCGCGAGTCATCAACGGTAAAGCCCGGTGCCGTTCCGGGGTTGAACTGAATCTCGTTGGCTACATACCAGACGCGGGCGCCAGCGAGTAAATCAGTCTTCAGCTTCCCTAGCGGCGGCAAGCGATAAGTCAAAGCCGCAGTCCCGTAGCCGATGTCACTTTTGATTTCCGTGCTGGAATAAAGATCGGTTTCGAAGTCACCCTCCGTCTTGAGTTGAAGCCAGGCGCCATCGAGATACAGGCCCAAATCGCGATAACGCACATGCGCCGTGAGCATCGCGGCAGCGGCAATGCGCGTGGAGAAGGCATCGCCGCTGGTACGTTGGGTTTGGGGAATGCCCGTGGGAACGCCCGGAAGGTCAAAACTGCCGTCCAAGGTGGCAAGCCAGAGGTAGGGAACCACGTCGAAGGACCATTCATTAGTAGGTCCGTTCGATTCCAGCCCGCTGCCATCAGAAGCCGCAGCGTCCGATTGCGCGACGGACAGGTTGAGAAATCCTGCAGCCAGCAGGGCGATTGTGATTTTGTGTTTTTTCATGTTTTTCAAATCTGTCAGGGCCGGGCCCAGGCGCTACCGACCTGGATATAAATGGCCGGGTCATCTGGCCCGAATGCCACGTCCAGGCCCATGTGAATTCCGTACTTGCGGGCGATCTCGTACCGGAACCCGGCGCCACCACTGACCACGGCTTGGGCGTGGTCAAACCGTTCAAATTCATTCCATGCCGCACCGCCGCCTGCAAAGCCCACCAGACTGAAGCGCCGCCAGAATTGCCAGCGCAACTCGGCCTCGATTTGCGCTGCCGATTCGCCCTGATACCGCATGATCGGCACGCCGCGCATGGAGATAAAGGGCCGCAGGTAGAATGGAGTGTCGCCAAAACTCGCCGCCATCTGACCGCGCAAGCCGAGCAAAAGTTTGGGGTGCAAAGGCACAAACTGCATCGCAATGAGCTGTGCGCGTTGAAACTCGTCATCACCGCCCAGCGCCTCGCTGAACAGTCCCACCATCGCCTCGACATACGTGCCCCGGGTCGGCGTGAAAATGTTATCACGCGTGTCAAAGGTCAACGATGGTGTCAGTCCACCCACGTTCGATTCGCTCTCGAAATCCGGCAACCCAGGCGTACCCGCGGGCGCGTCGAACGTGACGTCTGTGGTGGCAAACGCGTAACTCAGCCCGCCCCAAAATCGTGATTCGCCCAAGCGGTATTTGCCTTGGAGCATCCCGCCCTTGGGTTCGAGATTGTAGCTCATTGGAGAGCCGGCGATAACGCTGTCGTCACCAATGCCGTAGAAATCGAGGTTCACTGAAGAATAGACTACGCCGGCCAGGGTTTGCAGCCGGCCGTCGAGCCAGTTGCGCATATCACCCGCCACCGCGCCCCACGAGCCATTTTCCGTGCCCATGCCACCGACCATCGTCACGTTGGGACGGTCGTAACTTGACTCGACCTCCCCCAGCGGCTTGCTAATGAATGCCAGTCCTCCAGCCGCACCGTAACCCACCGCCGGCTCCGTGATCGGCAACACCATGGGCAAAAAGCCGTACTTCTCATCGAGAAACTCACTCACGTCCAGCCAACCATCCTCCGCCGAACGAAACTTCGACGGCGCGTTGGTGACGGTAGTTTGACTCGCCGCCGGCATGGCGCAAAGGACAAGAGCCAGCGTGATGGTGGCAATGCAACGCATTTGAAACATAATTGTGATCGCAACCAGAACGGACCAAACCGATCTGGAGATGAGGGCCTCGACAGTGATCAGCCGTGAACGGGCGGAGAGTCGCGCAGTTCCGCCTGCACTTTTGCACAGCTTGATCCGTGAGGCATTCAGACAACTCATATAAGCTCCGAAGTTTATGTGAAGCCGAGGTGGTTGTAACTTAGTAATCTTCTCGAGTGTGGCGTTGAACATTTACCAGTCATGAAGGTTTGACAGCCGGCGGCGATTTGCGTAAGCACACCATGCAAATGGATACGAACACGAGTTTCAACTATCTGGCTTGGGGAACGGACAAGATCGCCTACGGGCCGGTGGAGTTACCCGGCTTGGTGACATGGATCAAACAAGGCCGGGTGACGGCGAATTGCTGGGTCTTCAAGGAGCAGGACGGCACCTGGTCGCGGGCTTCGGACCTGCCGGAACTCAAGGTATTGTTCAAGTCGAAGCTGCCGCCCGCGGCCGCCGCTACGGCGGAGGCGCTGGGCATCCAACCCGGTTCGCTGCGCCGCATCAAGATGCTGGCAGCCGTCGAGGAACGACTGCTGGCCTCGCTACTAACCTATCTCGAGGTGGTGAAAGTGCCGCCATTTGGAACCGTCGTGAACAAAGGCGACCATGGCGACGCGCTGTTCATGGTGCTGGAAGGCGAGGTGCGGGCCCGGGTGATGATCGATGGGCGCGAAACCACGCTGGCCACGATGGGTGTGGGAGAGTGTTTCGGCGAACTGGCCATTGTGGACCAGGGTCCGCGTTCAGCTGATGTGATTGCCAACCAACCTACCATTCTGATCAAGGTTTCCGACGCGGCGCTGAAAAAAATGTTGGCGGAGGCGCCGGCGCTGGCTGCTCCCTTCGCGCTGGCACTCGCCCAGGTGATTGCCCAGCGGGTCAGAGTGCTGACAAAACGATACGAGGATTCCATCCACTTTTCGCGATCAGCCGCCGCCGCCGAAGCCGCCGAGGCCGCCGGAGCTTAGGCTTTACTCCAGGGAGTCGCGCGGACCTTGGCGAGATGGTCTACCGCAGCGGCTTTCGCTTCAGGCGAGTTCCACCCAGAGCGCGATACAGACAATATGCAACGTCTGATCGAGCCAGATCGCAATTGTGCCAGCCTCGGGCGCCTTGCCGGATTTTTTGAAGACGCGAATCCACCAATCCACCGGTACCCGCGTATCAATCAACAGGTGGATGAATCCCAGCACCAGCCCACCCACCCAGCCAAACGCGAGGCCAAGACAAAGCGCATGAATCCCTGCGTGAGTCCACGAAGCCGGATGTCGCAGGCTCGTCTTGTTCAGCGCCATCCAATCGTTCTGTAAAATCCAGTCCGCCACCAAGTGCGCGAGCAGGCCACATTCAAATGGCGTGAGGTTCATGCGAAGGTTAGAACCGCACGAACTGCCGCGAATGCCGGGAACGGGCCGCGTCCTCTTCACGGTGTCGGGCGTTCAAGATGGCTTGCGCGGCTTGGCGGGCGACTCCTTGAACCAGATGGAGCGCGTTCAAGTCGAACTGGTCGCGTTCGTTGCCGCCCAGCACAATCAATCCCAGGACCCGCCCTTCGACCTTGATCGGGGACAACAAGAGCGACGCGGTTTCGAAACCAAGGCGCGCGCAAGATTTGAAGGTCTCCTGCTCGTCGAAGTCTGCCACCAGTTGAGCCTGTGGATTCTGCAAAACCGGCCCAAGGAAACCCTGCCCGTTGGTGACGGCGTCGCGTTGCACGGAAGTCAGCGACAAGTTGGACTGGCTCCTAAGTTCGAGGCCGTCGGAAAATTGGGAAAGAAGCAACAACAAACCCCAGTCGGCTGAGGTGGCCAATGAGAGCTGCTGTAAAATGACGTCCAGCAAGTTCTGGAGATCACGCGATTCGCCAATCGCCTTGCCAACCTCGTCGTAAACGACAACCTGAGTGCTCAGGCGGCGGATTCGTTCGCTGGACGTACGGATCATTGCGAAGAGCACGCTTAGGCCCGCCGCGCTGCTCTTGCTCTGCATTTCATCAAATGCCGCCTTCGAGAGGCGCAAGATTTTAGCGCCACCGGATGCCACCGCTGCGGCGGAACGAGGTTTCTGATCCAAGAGCGCCATCTCCCCGAAATAATCCCCGGCTTCGAGCACGGTCAGGGTCTTATGCACAGCACTGGTGGACTGCGCTCGCTTCTCAATGCGAATGCAACCTTCCGCAATGAAATACATACTGTCGCCCGGATCGCCTTCGGCGAAAACCGTCTCGCCGTCGGCGTAATCCTTTTCTTCCAGAGCCGCACCGAGTCTGGACAACGCTTCGTCGTCCATGGCCTGCAACACCGCAATGTGCTTGAGTTCCTCAGGATTCATTGTGCCTCCAGACTCAGTGAGTCAATGTAGCTTGTACTGCTGCCGGGGTGTTATCAGAGGCCGAAGCTCTTGCGGGTGGTTCGCCTTGCTAAGAGCATCCTCATCGGTGACCAAGTCAGCCTTGTGTAGTTCGGCGAGGGACTTTTCCATCGTAACCATGCCGTGGCTGGCGCCGGTCTGGATGGCGGAGTAGATCTGGTGCGTTTTAGCTTCGCGGATGATCGCGGAAATCGCCGGCGTTACGACCATGATCTCTCGGGCTGCTACGCGCCCGTGACCGTCCGCCTTGGGCAGCAGCACCTGCGACACGACGCCTTTCAGAGTCGACGACAGCATCACCCGGATCTGCTCCTGTTGATAAGGGGGAAACACATCAATGATGCGGTCCACCGTCGAAGCAGCGTCCTGGGTGTGGAGCGTTGAAAGCACCAGGTGGCCCGTTTCAGCCAGCGTTAAGGCGGCCGCAATGGTTTCCAGGTCGCGCATTTCGCCGACCAGAATCACGTTGGGATCCTCGCGCAGGACGGCTTTCAGAGCGCGAGGAAACGAATAGGTATCGGAACCCAGTTCGCGCTGGTTGATGGTCGAGCGGATGTGCGGGTGCAGAAACTCGATCGGGTCCTCAATCGTGATGATGTGCCCGTCTCGCTGTTGGTTGACCAGGTTGATCATCGCTGCCAGCGTCGTGGACTTGCCGCTGCCGGTGGGGCCGGTTACCAGCACGAGGCCGCGCGGCAGCATGGCAAATTGCTGGATGGTTTCGCCCAGCCCCAGCTCTTCGCAGGAGGGAATGTTCTCGCCGATGGTCCGGAACACGCCGGAAATGCAGCCGCGTTGCATGAATACGTTCACCCGGAAACGGGAGATTCCGGGGATGCCAATGGAAAAGTCCAGCTCGTGTTCCTCTTCAAACTTGGCCTTCTGATCGTCGGTGAGAATGCTGTAAATGAGGGCCTTGGTGGCGTCGGGCGTAAGCTCGGTGTCAAAGCCACTGGGGATCAGCTTGCCGCTGATGCGCACCATCGGGGGGCGCATGGCGGTCAGGTGCAAATCCGAAGCGCCGTGCTCCACGGCGTGTTTGAGAAGGTCGGCAAGGTCCATAATGCTGTTAGGTTGTTATTTGGCTGATGGGGAACTAAAAATCATGCCATGGCGGAGGTGCCAGAATAGATTCCCTTGAGATTCATCTTCAACTCGTCGGGCTTCGGCGAGAACCGCAACGCTTCCGCCTCTTCCACCTTGCCGGCTTTCACCAGTTCCACCAGCGCCTGGTTGAAAGTCTGCATCCCGTCCAAACGTGACGATTGGATCGCCGCCGGGATCTTCGTGGTGTCGCCCTCCAGGATGAGCTTCTTGATGCGCGGGCTGTTGATCAAAATCTCCAGGGCCGCCGTGCGCCCGCCACCCGACCGGGGCAACAGCTTCTGACAGATGATGGCGCGCAAGCCAAGGGACAACTGCATGCGGACTTGAGTGATACGGTCCGTGGGGAAGAGATTGATGAGGCGTTCCAGCGACTCTGGCGCATCCTGAGTGTGCAACGTGCCAAACACGAGATGACCTGTCTCTGCGGCCGTCAGCGCCACTGAGGCTGATTCCGAATCGCGCATTTCGCCAATCAGGATCACGTCAGGATCCTGCCGGAGCACATGTTTCAGTGCGGAGGCAAAGGTGGTTGAGTCCACGGCAATCTCGCGCTGGTTGATCAGGGCCAGCTTGTTCTCATGCACGAACTCGATGGGATCCTCCAACGTCATGATGTGGCAAGCCTCTGTCGAATTGATGTGATCAATGAGCGCGGCCAGGGTGGTGGACTTGCCGCTGCCCGTGGCGCCGGTCACCAGGATGAGACCCTCGTTCGCGGCGGCGATGGTCTTCAACACCCCGGGCAATTCGAGTTGCGCGATCGTTGGTATCTTGGTGCCAATCGTCCGCAACACCAAGCCCGGCCGGTTACGCTGAAAGAATAAATTGACGCGAAACCGCCCAAGGTCGGGGATGGCAATGGCCGCATCACAGTCCTTGGTGGCTTGGAACTCCTGCATCTTCTCGTCGCTGCCCAGAGCCTCGCGAGCCAGTTGGAGTACGTCACCTTCCGTCAAGGCGGACATTTCAAATCGGCCGAGTTCGCCGTTGATGCGGCCCATGGGAACTTCTCCCGCCTGGATGTGCAGGTCTGATCCTTTGTTTTCGAGGAGCACGCCGAGCAGGTCGGCCAAGGTGGGAGATGCTTTGGTCTCTTGCACGGTGGTTTTCTTAGCCGTGATGCTCAGGGTTGTCGAGATTGAATGTACAACTGCGCGCGTCGCAGGTTGGACCTTGGTTTGTGCAGCAGCATGGGTCCGTAGTTGCGAGTGATGACTAGGACAGCGAGTCCGGCGCGCTAACCTCCGCAATCAGCACGGGAGAGTCCGACTTGCCGATGGAGCGTGGTGCTCAAAACAAGTTTAAAACCGCGTCCGCCACGTGGTCGCCCCATCCCGTTTCGATCTCCTCCTTCAATTCACGCGATCTGGCAAAGTCAGCCTCGAACACTTCCTGTTTGAAACGCGTGGCAAAACCGGCATCCGAACTCGCCAGGTTGGCTTCGCGATTCAATCGCAGGCTCAAGGCATCGCTGTTGGCTGAGCCGAAGCAAACCCAGTCGTCCACCTGCAACGCCTTCACATGGGACATGCCCGGAAAGAAGTAAACGCGCACGCCGTGGCGCCGCAGATAATTGGCCACCGCGATATTGCTGCCGTGGCCGGGCGCAAAGTCGTTCTCGCCGGGCAGAATGACCCGCACGTCCACACCGCGCAGTCGCGCTCGCACCAGCGCCACAATCATGTCGTTGCTGTACAGATAGGCGTTTTCGAGGAAGACGTAACTGCGCGCGCGGTTGATGGCCTCCAATTGCGCCCGCCGGATCTGCCGGTCGAAAGTCTTGGTGTAGAGACGCCGGAGTTCCAGCGAATCCGACGGTTCGTCCGGGAAGCTGGACTTGGGTTTGCCGCACATGGACTGCGCCGCCAAGCCACAGTCACCCCACAGACCGGTCTGCGCCCATTTCTTGTTGAATTGCTTTTGCAGGGAACCGACGACCGGCCCTTCGACTTCGGCCATCATGTCGTGCCACTCGTAGCGATACTCGCGGCCGAAATTCATTCCGCCGATGTAGGCGTAACGTTCGTCGATCAAGAAAATCTTCGAGTGATCGCAGGTCAAAAAGGGATTTAATTGCGGATGGACCTGGACCTGGCCTCCGTCGCGCAGGTAGCTCTCAATAAAGCGCGGCGCGACAAAGCCCTCGGCTAGGGGCGTCGCTGGCGGGGCCGTCCCCGCAGCGCGGGAATTCAAGCGGTCGAAAATCACCTTTACCTCGACGGCACTTGAACGGGCCTTGAGTGTATCGGCTACTTGAACGGCCACATCATCCCGATCGAAGATGCACACGTGGACGTTGATTCGGCTTTCCGCCTCCGCCATGCGGCGCTCGAAGTGAGGAAAGAACTTCTCTCCATTGATCAGCAACCGGATGGCCCCACGTTCGCGAGGGGTGCCAGTGTGGCGATCCAGCCACTGCTCCCATGCGACCAGGTCCATGCCCGGCATATTCGCGACGGACGGGATGGTTGAGCCTTGCTGCCGGAGCTTTGGCTCGAAGAAAGTCGCGGTCCACTGGAAACCTTGATGAAGAGTTCGCGAGGTGGAAGATACCGGGTTCTTGAGAAATGACCACACATGATCCACTACTACGAAAGACCCCAGCGCCCGGAGATTACCTCCAAGTTTGGGCGCACCGCGCGCCGCGTCGTCTGGCGGCGGATAACACGTGAGTGATTCACGCTCAGCCAGGTCCAGGAACGCTATGCCATCGCCGCCGCCACGACGGTTCCAGAGCAGGATGAACTTGGTGTTATTCGGATAGATCGACCGCAATTCCTTTTCGATGAACTCGCCAGCGGCCGAGGCGAGTTCGTGCCGGCTGTACCGCCGATCCATGATCAGGTCGACCGGTTTTGCTTCAAACGGCACAAGCCGCACGTTCCCGGTCGCGTCACGAAAGAGCACGGCATCTCCCAAGGCATATTCCGAATGGACCCCATGACCCTTCTCAGCTGGCGTGATGTGCATCGCGAAGCTGCGGAGCAAACGATCCCCGTCTGCTGCTTCGATTATTTTGATCTCCCGCCACGACGATGAGGGCGATTCCAGCGCGCCGCGTCCACTCTCGCGCTGGAACGTGGCAACCGCATAACTGAAATCCTCAGTTGGCAGCCGGGACTTCTTCCACTTGGTACTGAACAGCACACGTTCGCCACTGGAAATGGAATAGAGGCGTAGTTGGCGATCCTTCAAAAATGCGCGAGGGAGGGAGTTGGTCGAGCCATCAACACCCCAGGCTTCCGTTGCGTTGCCGGTGATCACGACCGCAGCCAAACAACCCGCCACGGTCAATTTCAAGCGCATGTAAAGAGTCATAACAGGATCACCTGGCCTCGGCAACCTCACCCTTTGGCTTCCCGGAATGGACTGGGCGTGTGTTCTCAAACTGGTACTGCCGACGTGGAGGCCAGCCGCGCCGCGGTTTGCTGCACCCACACTTTGAGTTCCGGCGAAACCGAGGTGAACCGGATGCGAGTTTGGCTTGAAGCTCCGGCTACAGGTCCAATCACCTTGGCGTAGATTTCACCACCCGGGCTTGTTCCGGTCACAGCTTCAAGTTCAATTTTGAGGTTACTCAAGGGAACGAGCGCCAGTTGCGATTCAATGCCAGCCTCGGAATCGGACACAGCCACCAGCCGGCCCTCATGCACCGTGCGCCCGACAAACTTCTCTTCCAGCACCGTGAAGCGAATCGGCAATGGCTGCGGCAGCAAAGAAAGCGGCCTGGTCTTGGACGGTAATGAAAGGTTGAACGGTTCGCCAATGCCGCCGACTTCGTGCAACTGCAATCGCTCCTTGGCTCCTTTGGGTTCGACCTGAAACTGCGCGTCCAGCCGCAGCGGCGATTTGATCTTCTCGCGCGTGTTCTCGGAAATCAAAACCTGCCCACCGGTCGTGAAGGATTCGATCCGTCCGGCAAGGTTCACGTTCGATCCGACAGCAGCGTATTTCGTCCGGCGCAACGAACCGATGTTGCCAACGATCACCCGGCCCGTGTTAATGCCGATGCCCATTTCGAGTTCAGCCGCGCCTTTCGCAGCCAACCGCTGATTGACGTCTGTCATGGCCAGTTGCATGGCCAATCCGCACGCGACCGCTTTCGCTGCATGATCCTCGCAGGCCACCGGCGCGCCGAAAATGACGAGAATGGCATCGCCGATGATTTCATCAATCGTGCCTTCGTAACGGCTGATGACATCCACCATCGCTTCGAGGTAGAGATTGAGAAACTCGATCACCTCATGTGGGGTCAAGCGCGCTGCCAGTGCCGTGAAGCCGCGCAAGTCGGACATCAGAATGGTGACTTCGCGTTCTTCACCTCCCAGATCGAGGCCCTCGGGCGATTTCAGAATGCTCGCGGCTACTTCTTCGGACACATAACGGCCAAACGCCCGACGGACCAGTTCGTGCGCCCGCGCCAGTTCCACGTTTTTGCCGGCGAGGCTGCGGCGCAATTCGTCCATGGTCAGATGCGTGTTCACCCGGGCGAGCAGTTCGTGAGCGTTGAACGGCTTGGCCACGTAATCCACGGCGCCCAGCTCGAAGCCTTGCACTATGTCGGTGGTTTCAGTTTTCGCCGTCAGGAAGATGACCGGGATTTGTCGCCACTGCTCATTGGCTTTGAGCCGCCGGCAAGTTTCGAAGCCATCCATTTCCGGCATCATCACGTCGAGCAGGATGAGGTCGGGTTGCACGCGGGCCAACACCTCGAGCGCCTGCTTGCCATTTGTGGCGACGCTGATCTGATAGCCTTTATCCTTCAGAATGGCCGCCAAAGTCTGGATGTTCGCCGGCGTATCTTCGACGATGAGGATGCGATTGTTCATTTCTCGGGAAACCCGGCGGATGCATGGCCTGCGCCGATTCTGACGGACGGCTATTGGTTCTCCAGATGCTTGCGCTGACGAACGGCCAGGTAAGCATCCAATTCGGCATCGTCCTTGAAGATTGCCACTCCTGGAAGCGACTTCATGATCTCGAAGACCTCCTGAATCTGGGACTGCATGTTGACAAACAACGTCTGCCCCCCGCGCTCCTTGAGGGTTTTTCGCGCCTGGGAAAACACGCGCAAGCCGGCGCTGCTGATGAACTTCAACTGGGCCAGATCAAAGACAAGATGCTTGACCGGACCGGCCAGCACCGGCGTCAGGCGGCTCTCCAAATCGGGCGCGGTGGCGGTGTCGAGGCTGCCGGTGAGTTTCACGGTGACGGCGCCAGCGTTCTGTTTGCCGCTGGTCTTGAGGGTCAGGATTTCGAGTGGCATATCAACTTGGGTATTGGTTTTCAGTTGTCTGGTTCTGGCTTAAGGATCATTGGCCGTTGTTTGGCAGCAGTCGCTTGGTCACGTGACGCACGTTCTCACCCTTGGCGCGCGTCGCACTGCATCCGTATTGCGGCGCACAAGTTGAATGCCCCAGGTGAGGGCAGACCGACCTTCGCAAAGCGGCCCGCTCCAACTTCCTCCGAGAGCTGGAATTTCTGGAGACTCTCGGACAGAAAACGGCTCCGACCATGACGCGAATGAGCACCACGCCAACGGGCGACTGGGTGGGGGCGAGTTTGGTCAGGAGTCGCACGACTTTGTCCCGTTCGAGAAACGCGAATCAGCCGGTTGTTTGGGCCGGTCTAAACGTCGCAAATCTGTACGCCTTGCTTGAGCGAGGCGAGTTTGTCCGGCCGTTTGGGTTCGAATTCCTGCGCGACGAAGCCCTTGAATCCGGACTTCACGATTTCCTGCATGATGCGCGGGTAGTTCAATTCCTGCGTGTCGTCAATTTCGTTCCGACCGGGCACGCCGCCAGTGTGGTAGTGGGCGAAGTATTGATGATTCGCCTTGATCGTGGCGCAGACGTCGCCCTCCATGATTTGCATGTGGTAGATGTCGTAGAGGAGCTTGAACCGCTCCGAGCCGACGCGCTTGCAGAGTTCCACTCCCCACTTGGAATAATCGCACTGGTAATCCGCGTGGTTCACCTTGCTGTTGAGCAGTTCCATGATGACGGTGACCTTGTGCTTTTCGGCAAGCGGCGCGATGCGCTTCAAGCCGATGGCGCAATTCTCCAGACCCTTCTCGTCATCCAGCCCTTTACGGTTGCCGGAAAAACAAATCACCGTCGGAGCTCCAAACTCGGCGGCGGCGGGCAACGTGCGTTCCATGAACTCAACGATCTTGTCATGGTTCTCAACGCGGTTGAGTCCGCTGCCGATGCCGCCGGGCACGCCCGAAACGACGGCGCAAGTAAGGCCATATTTCTTGAGCGTCGGAAAATCCTTCACTTCGAGCAGTTCGACCGATTGAAGCCCCATCGCCTTTCCCGCCTGACAGAATTCTTCAAGCGGGATTTTGTCGTAGCACCACTTGCAGACGGAGTGATTGATACGGCCTTTGAGTTTCGCGCCGGCGGCCGCGTCGGCGGCCGTCAAGCGGTGAGAAAGACCAGCGGCGGCAGCCAGCACGGCAGCGCCACCCGTGAGAGTTTGGAGTGCGGAACGGCGTGAAAGTTTTATATTCATGATTCGTTTTTACCACGGATGGATAAGGATGGGCACGGATTTTTTTGAGGTGGCGGGAGCTGTGTCATTGGTTCTGGAGGGTGAAGTTTTGCCTGCGCCTGGCGGAAGTCACCTGTCGCTGTGGCGTGTGCGGAGCAGTTGGTTGTTTTCCTCAGAGGCGCGCTGAGGGAAATATCATGACAAGATCCGATTGAGCACTCTCCCGTGGACATCGGTGAGCCGCATGTCACGGCCTCCAAAACGGAAGGTCAACTTCTCGTGATCCATCCCGAGCTGGTGGAGGATGGTCGCGTGGATGTCATGAATGTCCACGGCATCTTCGACCGCGGACATGCCCATCTCATCGGTCGCCCCATAAGTGATCCCGGCGCGAACGCCGCCGCCCGCCAGCCAGATGGTGTAGCCGCTGACGTGATGGTCGCGCCCGTCCTTGTTTGCGGCATGGGGCGTTCGTCCCATTTCACCAGCCCAGAGCACAAGCGTGTCGTTGAGCAGGCCGCGCGCTTTCAAATCCGTCAGTAGCGCGGCAACCGGTTGATCTGTGATGCGGGCATTCTCCTCGTGGCGCAGCTTGAGTTCGCCGTGCTGGTCCCAAGGTGCGTTGTTGCTGTGCGTGAGCGGACAGGTGATCTCGACGAAGCGCACGCCGCTCTCGACGAGCCGACGCGCGCGGAGGCATTGCAGAGCGTAGTAGCGCTCGAAATGGTTTGTGCGATCCACGCCGTAAAGCTTGAGCGTGGCCGGGCTTTCACCGCTCACGTCGCAGAGTTTTGGCACGAGCGACTGCATGTGCGCGGCAGTTTCATAGTTACGAATGGCGGATTCGATGGCGTCCGAGCCGCCGTGCGCCGCAGCCATTGCGCTGTCCTGCTCGCGGAGGAAGTCGAGTTTGGCGCGTTGCAGTTCCACTGGGTCGGCGGGAATGATGTTGTCCACGGGATTGCCCCGGGCGCGGATCATGGTCGCCTGGTGGTTGGCCGGCAGAAAGGCGCTCGCAAAATTCTGCGCGCCGCCGTTGGGCACCCAGTCGTTGTTCAGCAGCACGTAGCCGGGTAACTGCTCGTTCTCCGTGCCCAGCCCGTAGGAAATCCAGGCGCCGAGGCTGGGCGCCGCGCCAATGCTCCGGCCCGTGTGCAGCAGCAGATTCTGCGCTCCGTGCAACGGCGTTTCACCGACGACGGACCGGATCACACACAACTCATCCGCCACGTTCGCGATGTTCGGCAACAACTCGCTTACCCACAGGCCGGACTGCCCGCGCTGTTTGAATTCCCAAAGGCTTTTCAACCATTTTCGATTCGGCGTGAGCGCTTGGGAACCTTCATCAGCCACCCAGTCCGCTTTGTTCCCATTGCGATTGGCCAGTTCAGGTTTGGGATCAAACGTGTCCACGTGCGACACGCCGCCGTCCATGAACAGGAAAATGACATTTTTGGCGCGCGGCTTGAAATGCGGAACCGGTCGCCGGGTCTCGGCGGCGGCCCATTGGTTCGCCAGCCCCGCAAAAGCCAACATCCCAAAGCCCATGCTGGAGCGCTTGAGAAAACCGCGCCGCGTTAACGCCAGCGATTCGCAGCCGGGGCAAAGCGGATTGCGGGACAAGTTCTGAGGCTGCGGAGACTCACTGAACATAGATGAACTCCTTGAGATTGAATATTGCGTGAGCCACATCCTGCCACACCGACTGACACGTCAGCAAAGCGCCAGCTTCAGCGCCGCGAAGTTCGGCGGATCGTTGCGCGAGTTTCACGAGGCGCGTCGTTTCGTCCGGCTGCGGCGGGCGGGCGAATGCCGCGGCGAACATCTGCTGCACGCGATCTTCAGCCGTTTTGGATTTGTCCTTCAGCACGCGTTCGCCCCAATGCTTCGCCATGGCGATGACGAACGGATCATTGAGCAATGCGAGCGCCTGATCGGGCACGTTGGTCGCGTCGCGTCGTCCGGCGGTCAGTTTGGGAATCGGTTGGTTGAACAGCGCGAGGAATTTGGGCGGCTCCATCAAGGTCATCTTTATGTAAAGGCTGCGGCGTCCGTTTCCGTCGAGCGGACCACTGAAGAGGCGCTTCGCATCATCTTCAGCACTACGGTATGGGTCAAGCGGCGGCCCATACAGCGAGTCGTCCAAACGGCCTGAGACGAAGAGCATGGCGTCGCGAATCGCTTCAGCTTCAAGGCGGCGCAAGGGCAAATGATGCCAGAGGCGATTCTCGGGATCGGCGGCGAGTGCGGCCTCGCTGGCGATGCTGCTTTGTCGCCAGGTCGCGGAAGTCACCAACAGCTTCACGAGCTTCTTCGCCGACCAACCGTCCTCCATAAAACGCAGCGCGAGCCAGTCGAGCAGTTCGGGATGCGAAGGCTTCTCGCCGAGATGTCCGAAATCGTCCACGGTGCGCACCAGCCCGGCGCCGTAAAGGTGATGCCAGACGCGGTTCACGAAGACGCGGGCCGTGAGTGGATTTTGATCGCTGGCTAGGTTGTGGGCGAATTCCAGCCGGCCGCAGGATTCGGGCACGGCTCGTGGCGCCGGGCCACCGAGGAAACTGATATTGCCACGCGGCACCGGCTCGCCCAAATCCGTGTAGCTGCCGCGCACGGCGATGCGTTCGTCGCGGCCTTCGTGCCAATCTTCCGCGGTGCCAATGACGCGCTCCGGTTGCAGCCGCTTTTCGGTTTCGCGATAGCGGGAAACCCACTGCGCCAGGGCCGGATTTGACAGCGGCTCGTTGGGCAGCCATCTGGCGGAAAGGGCCTCATTGATCAACCGCACGTCTTCGCTGTTGCACGCTTCCTGTCGCCAGCGCTCGACCGCGGCCATGACCAACGCGGCGAGCCGCTTCGCGAATTCCTCCTTTGACGCCGGGGCAGCCGCAGCGAAGAGCGACGTGAAACGCATCAGTTCATCTGCCGGTGGCTGGCCCGGAGCGTGTTGGTAGATTCGCGTCACACCGAACCAGGAACGCTCATCGGTTAAATCACTCTCCTTCAGCCCATCGTATTTTGTGCGCGGCGGGAAATAGTTGTTGAGCGACTTCGTGACGAGTTCGAGATAGGCGCGGCGGGGCGACTGATCCGTGCCACCAGCGAGGGTGGGCCAGTTGCCATTGGTTAGCGTGAGCCAGCCGGGCTGGGGCTGTTTGAGGAACTTCATGCGCTCACTGTGGAACGCGTTGTCCACAATCAGCGAAAGGGCCGCACGATGGCCACCCGCATAGCCTACCGAAAACGTGAGCGGCGGCCGGGAGTCCAGGTGCCGGCTGCGCACCGCGCCCGCGAGTCGCGCGGACCACACGTGCGACCAACGTCCCGCCGGCAGCAAGAGCGCGAGCGCCGCATCACCTTCGTCCGCGATAACCATTTCGCCGTCCTTAGCCAGTCCGTGTTTCATGCCGAGGCCATCCAACTCCCAGCCGGATGGCAGTTCCTTGCGTGAGAAATCCACAAGCAAATGCAGGTTCGTTCGATTAGCGGCCAGTCGCCTTCCCTGTTCCTGCTGGAACTCCTCCGCCAGTTTCGTCCAAGCCTCGCCAAACGAAAGGCCGTTGGTCATCGCGTCGTGCAAGTGCCGCCACATTGCGTGCATGGACTCGGGAAACGGCGGTTTGGGTGGTGGTTTGTCTTTGTCCTTGTCAGACGCTTTCGCGTCGGCGGGCTTGGCGTCGTCGGAAGGCCGGATGTTAATTTTCTCCGCAACGGAATTCTGTGCGCCGTGCCATAGTTGAAGCAATTCGCCGCGGATGTTGCCCTTGAGTTCCTTCAACTCCTGGATCACCGGCAAGTTTGGATCTTTGGTGCTGACCGGGCGCGCGCCCCACCGCGTGCTCGTCAAGATGCCCGCGAGCCCGTAGTAATCGCGCTGGGCCACGGCGTCCAGCTTGTGATCGTGGCATTGGGCGCAGGCGACCGTGGTGGCGAGAAATCCCTTGCTCACCGTGTCAATGATGTTACCCACCGCCTCTTGGGTGACGCCTTCGGCATCGGCGTTGTCGCCGTGACGCCTTTCACCGAGCCGCATCGCCATCGGCCCGAGAATGGATTCGTTCTGGCGGGTGCGCTTGTCCATGCGCGGCGGGATGAGGTCGCCTGCGATTTGTTCCAGCACGAGCTGTTGGAAGGGCACGTCCGCGTTGAACGCGCGAATGAGGTAGTCGCGATACATCCACGCATTCTTCGCCGGGGTATCCCACTCGTAACCGTGCGTGTCCGCGTAATGCACCACGTCCATCCAATGCCGCGCCCAGCGCTCGCCGAAGTGTGGGCTATCGAGCAGCGACTGCACCAGTGCCTCGTAAGCGCGCGGCGACCTGCGCGTGACGAAGCGCTCCACGTCCTTCGGTTGAGGCGGCAGTCCGGTGAGCGCAAAACTCAGTCGGCGCGCAAGCGTGCGGCGGTCGGCTTCGGTGGCAGGCTTGAGACCTTTGGCTTCGAGACTGGCGAGGATGAAGCTGTCCACCGGGTTACGCGGCCAGGAGGGGTCCCGAACCTGCGGCGGTGGGGGTTGGGAAACCGGTTGCAGACTCCACCAACCGAGGCGCTCGCGATACACAGATTCCCAATCGTTGCTCGCACGCGTCGCCAGCAAACGCGGATCAGGTGCGCCACGCTTCACCCATTCGACCAACACGGCGATTTCGTCGTCCGGGAGTTTTTGCTTCGGTGGCATTTGCAGATCCTTGTCGGCGTACTGCACCGCCGTGATGAGCCGGCTCTTTTCGGGCGCGCCCGGCACGAGGGCAGGACCGCTTTCGCCACCCTTTTCCCAGCCGGAGCGCGAATCCAGTGTCAGCCCGCCTTTGATCTTCTTCCCGTGAGAGTGACACTCGTAACAACGCGCTGCCAGCAGTGGTTGTACTTTGGTCGCAAAGAATTCTTCGTCCGCTTCCTTCGTCGCGGATGGGTCATCCGATTCGCCATTTGCGCGCGCCGCGAAAGAGGAAATGCCGAGGGCGAATGACAGCACGATCGCGACAGCACGCCGTCCATCACAGCGTCCCGCCAAGGGCAACGGTAGGTTTTTAAGCATGGTTGGATTCATGGTGCGTCTGGGACGCGAATTCAACCCATCGGTGTTTGATCGAATCAGGGCAGGCGCGGTGCCTGTCCGCTACGCCAGCGTCAGCGCGCCAGTGCTGTCGCCAAACTTCTCCACGGGCGTGCCCATCTGGTCGAGCATGGAGACATAGAGATTGCACAGTGGCGTGCCTTTGGGGCTGGCGATGTGGCGGCCCGTCTTGAGCTTCCCGCCACCGCGGCCGGCGAGGATGATCGGCAGGTTCGCGGGATCGTGGCGGTTGCCGTCGGACATGCTCGAGCCAAAGAGCACCATGCTGTTATCGAGCAGAGTGCGTTCGCCTTCCTTGATCGCGGCCAGTTTGTCCATGAGATACGCGAGCTGTTCATTGTGCCAACGGTTGATCTTCGTGTAAGGTTCGAACTTCTCGGCCTTGTCCTGGTGATGGCTGAATTCGTGGTGCCCGCCGCCCGCACCGGGAATCAGCTTGCCGAAATTCTTACCGGAAACGTCGTTCGCGAACATGAAGCTGCTGACGCGTGTGCTGTCCGTCCAGAACGCCAGCACGATCAAGTCAAGCATCAGCCGGACGTGCTCCTGGTGATCGCCGGGTTCACCTTTGGGAGCGGCGATGTCCTCGGCAGGTTGGGTTTCCGGTTTCCAGTTGCGCGGGTCGGGTTTGGAGAAAAACTCCAGCCGCTTTTCCACGTCGCGCACGGCGTCGAGGTATTCGTCGAGTTTGTATTGGTCGTCGCGGCCAAGTCGGTTGCGGAGCTTGTTTGCGTCGTTGAGAACGAGGTCCAACAACGCTTTGCGGTCTTCTTGCTTGCGCCGGTCGGCTGTTGAAACCCGGTTGCCTTTCATCGCACTGAAGAGTCGCTCGTAGGCGAGACGTGGATTGATTTCCTTTGCCAGCGGCATGCTCGGCGAACGCCAGGAAATGTAACAGCCGTAGAGCCGCGTGTAGCCGACGTTGGTATCAATACCCGAAATCACCGGATCAACGCCGAGTTCGAGCGAGGGCAGGGGAGTCAGATGCCCGATTTGCTCGGCGCAAAGCTGGTCAATGGAAAGGCCGCCGACGCTGATGTCTTTGCCGGCGGTTTTGCGGACGGGCAGCCCGGTGAGGAAATTTGCCGTCTTCGCGTAATGGCCATCGCCCTGATGACTGTGTTGTTTATCGAGGCCGGAAAAAACCAGCAGGTTGTCACGATGCTTCGCGAGCGGTTCGAGGGCGAAGGGCAGTTCAAAGTCCGCGCCGTCCCTTTCCGGAAACCAGTTCTTCGTCCAGACGCCGTTGGGAAAATAAATGCACGCCATGCGCACGGGCGCTTGCACACTGGAAGCAGCTTTCGTTGAAGCGAGCGCATCCGGCGCGGCCATTGCGGAAACCTTGCCCATCGCATCCAGCAGCGGCAAACCAAGCATCGCGCCAGCACCTTTGAGGAAGGAGCGGCGTGGCATGCGCCAGTTGCGTTCGAGAATCACCGGTGCTTTTTGGATTGGCTTCATGGCGCTTGGTTGAATCGGCTGCATCTCAAGGTTCGAGTTGTTCGTGTTTCGGATAAAACCGGTGTTGGAAGGGATAGCTTGTGGCAATCGTCTCGATCAGCACGGTGGTGCGCCAGTCGTTCTGTTCGAGGGCTTTCATGGCGTCATTAATAACGCAGCTATCGAACTGATTCAACTCCCGTCCGAAGGCAAAGCCGGTCATCTTACGCGCGAGGTGGCGCATGATTTTATCCTTGCGGGCCAGAAGCACCTTTTTCAAACCATCGGGACCTTCGTAAACTTCTCCGGACGGCAACGTGCCTTTGGCTTCCACCGGCTCGCCGTGCAATTCATCACGCCAGCGGCCCAGCGTGTCGAAATTCTCCAGGCCGAAGCCGAGCGGGTCCATCTTGTCGTGACAGGCCGCGCACTCGGCTTTTATGCGGTGCTGTTCGAGTTGTTTCCGTAACGAGAGTCCGCCGGGTTTCTCGGCTGCTGCTTCGTTCAATGCCGGGACATCGGGCGGTGGTGGCGGAATCTTGTCGCCCAGCAACGCCTCCAGCAACCAACGCCCTCGCAAGACGGGGCTGGTGCGCACCGGATACGAAGTGAGCGCGTGAATGCCCGCCATGCCGATGAGGCCGCCACGGCGCGCATCGGCCAGTTGCACATACTGCAACGCGTCGCCCTTCACGCCCGCGAGGCCGTACAGTTCTGCGAGCCGCTGATTGGCGAAGGTGTATTTGCTGTCGATCAGTTCCAGCAACGACCGGTCCTCGTGAACCAGGTGATTGAAGAAAGCGGTGACTTCGCCCTTCATGTCGCGGGCGAGCGCGGCGTCGAACTCGGGATATTTCGTGGCGTCGGGTTTCACCTCGCCGCCGAGCTGGTCGAGATTGAGCCACTGGAGCGCGAAGCGTTCGCCCAGCGCCGCGGCCTTGGGGTCTTTCAACATGCGCCGTATTTGCGCGCGATAGATATTGGTGTCGGAGAGTTTGCCCTGTTCGGCGAGCGCGAGCAGTTCCGTGTCCGGCATGGATGACCAGAGGAAATAGGACAACTTGCTCGCGAGCGGAACATCCGCGAGGCGCTGAATTCCCGGTTTGGCCGGCTCGGGCTCGGCAAGAAAGAGGAAGTGCGGCGAGATCAACGCACCTTGAATGGCCAGTCGCACTGAGGCGGCGAAGCCGTCGCCGCGCCGGTTGCCGCGCGCAAAGAGCTTCATCAATTCGGCCACTTCTTCGTTCGTCACCGACCGGCGCCACGCGCGCCGCGCGAAGGTGGAAATCACCTCGCGGGCTATTGGCTCAGATTTTCCGAACCAACCCGGTTGGCGAAAAAGAATTCGCTCTCGCGCCAGGTTGAGTTCGCGGGTTTGTCCTCGTGGGCGGTCTGGCAGTACCAGTTGCGTGATTTGCTCTGCGGCGGCGAGATACTTTTCGATATGAATGGAGGAGGTGAACAGCGTGTCGCCGGTGGTATCGAAACCCTCGCCGCCTCCACCGTCGGCGGGCAGCAGTTGTTCCATCTTGAAATCGTGTTCGATTCCGAACAGATCGCGAACCGTGTTGATGTACTCCGCGCGATTCAACCGCCGGCTCATCACGTAGCCACGATAGAAATTGGCCGTGCGATCGGAAGCGATCTGATTGCAGTCGGGTTGTTCGGGCTTGGGCAGGGCGCGCAGGAAGCCCGTGAGTTTCTCGAACTGGCCGTGGTTCAATTCGCCGGATTTCTTGGGCGGCATTTCGTAGGCCTGCACCCGCTGCAACACGGTCTGCCAGAGTTCGGTTTCGGCCTTGATCGCATCCAGACTCTCGAAGCGCTCCAGGTTGAGATCACCTTTAAGCTTATCCGCGTTGTGGCATTCGTGGCATTTCTTCGCCATCAACGGGCGAATTTCCTTGGTGTAATCCTCGGTCAGGTCCGCGCGGGCGATCAAGGTGCCAGCCGTGAGCGTGGCGAAAATAGCCACGAACAGAGATTGGACTAATCTGGCTTGCTGGATCACAAGGCCATTTTATGGCGCAAACTGGGCCGGATGTCCAATGCCGGAATTGGCGAACGTGGCGGAGCGCCGATCTCCGATCCGGCGCGTTGGTAACTCCAACCGAAACGCGCCGGGTCGGAGACCGGCGCTCCAATCAAAGTGCGGAACTTGTTGGCGAGATTACTTCGCCAGCTTCGCGTAACGCTCGGCCACAAAATCCCAGTTCACCACGTTCCACCAGGCGGCGATGTAGTCGGCGCGCTTGTTCTGGTATTTGAGGTAGTAGGCGTGTTCCCAGACGTCGAGGCCGAGGAGGATTGTTTTGCCGCTGACGAGTTTGCCGGGGCTGTATTCCTTGGCGAAGTCCGCAAAGTCCTTGGAAATCGGTGGCTTCATGGCCGGTGAATCTTGATTGGGTGAAGACTCAATCAACAGGGCGCCGGGGGCCGTTGCCACTAGCCACGCCCAGCCGCTGCCAAACTGTCCCAAGCCGGACTTGGCAAAGGCTTCCTTGAAGGCGCTGAAACTTCCAAAGCTTTTCTCGATGGCCTTGGCGAGTTCGCCCTTCGGCTCACCGCCACCGTCCTTCTTCATCATCTGCCAGAACAACGAGTGATTGTAATGCCCACCGCCGTTATTGCGGACGGCGGTGCGGATTTTCTCCGGGACTGAATCCAAATCCTTGATCAAATCTTCGACAGATTTCTTACTCAGATCGGGTGAATCGGCCAGAGCTTTGCTTAAATTGTCCACGTAAGCCTTGTGATGACGCCCGTGGTGAATCTCCATCGTCTGCGCGTCAATGTGTGGTTCGAGGGCGTTCGAAGCATAAGGCAGCGGCGGCAAAGTGAACGGCGCCCCGGGCGCAGTTTGCGCGATCACGGTGGGCGCAACGGCAGCAGCGGTCGCTACGAGCGCGGTGGTCTTAAGAGCTTGGCGTCGGGTCATCATGGCTTGGCCTTTGGTTTGATGTTGGGGAACTGGTAAACTGCTTTCAAGCGCGGCGCAAGCTCGCAGCCAAAGAACCCTCAAGAGGGGGATTTGCAGCCTATCCTCATATTGAACTAAACCGCTTCGCAGAGAAAGGATTGAACGTCGCCTCAAACCACTCGCTCGAACTGGCATGAACGGATCAGTGCTACAGCGTGATCCTAGCGGTCTTGGCGACTGGCGTTGAACATCAACGACTTGGTTTTCCCTTTTTTTGGCGGGCAATTTTGCCAAGCAGATCTCCTGCGATGGCGTTTGACGATTGGCACACTTTTACTTTCCCTCAGTAAGGAAATCGCGGGTTCAGCGGCTCAGTTCAACTGATAATGAACGGATCATTTTTCCACCTAACTCGTTTCATAGTCAGGCGGTATTCTCGACGTAAAACCTGTCGAGCACGGGGGTTTCGCGTTTCTCGCTTCTGCGATGCCCTCGAGCGATGGCCGAAGTTGGCCAGAAAGAAAAATCGTTGCACCGGCTCGCGGTGCAACGATTGAACGAAGTCACAGGAAACTGTGCCAGGCTAGATGGACCAGCCTTTGCGGTTCACGCGTTTGACGAATTGC
>Ga0315910_10001227_pt1 | contig 23895 bp, 19 predicted proteins | sample EdamamesoilMG_FD_204470 | JGI IMG/M metagenome (GOLD analysis project Ga0315910, IMG submission 204470) | Garden soil microbial communities collected in Santa Monica, California, United States - Edamame soil | ecosystem: Environmental > Terrestrial > Soil > Garden | place: USA: California... | reverse complement strand
CGAGCCGCCGGCGCCGGCAAAGCTGCCGCTCGCCCCGCCGCCGCCAAAGCCACCCCCGGAGCCGCCGCCGCTCGCGCTACCGCCGCCGCCCGCTCCGTTGGCCCCATCGCTGCCGGCCCCGCTCGCGCCGCCGTGGCCTCCGTCTGACGCGCCGCTCACGCCTGCGCTCCCTGCGTAGCCTGTGAGCCAGCGCCCGCGCGCTCCAGGGCGTCAACTCGTTGCCGCTCTCGACTCAGCTCCTGGGCTACCCCGTCGCGACCGGCATCCGAGTGCAACGGGACGAGCTTGTCGAGCACGCTCTTCCAGGTGCCAAATTGCTCATACTTCCTGGACAGCTTGCGGGCGTGTTCATAGGTCTCGAGCGCCTCGTTTTTCCCCTGGGCGCGCTGCGCGTCGCCTCTGAGCTCCTCGAGGTGCGCGTACAGCGCCGGGTTGAGCAGCCCCGCCGCGAGCGAGGCTCCGGATTGCGCATACGACTCCGCTCGTGGGTAGTCCTGCAGCATGAAGCAAACCCGGATGAGCGACTGCAGCACGATCAACATCGGGCCATGCGAGTGGTCGTCCTGCATGCAACAGAGGAGGGCGCGCTCGAAGAGCTGCTTGCCCTCGACGGGCTGCCCCGTCGCGACCATGGACTCGCCGGCTCCGTGCAGGCAGATCGCCTGCATGGCGGGCTGCGGCGGCTTCGAGTAGTGGTCGTACAAGACCGCGAATTTGTGTCGCGCGTCGGGGTGCCGCTGGTGCGCGAAGTCCAGCCCGGCGAGCTGCATCATCGAGAGCATCCGTTGCTCGAGCGGCAAGCTCGGATTCGAAGCCTCTCGGGCCAGCGCATCCGTCAATGCCGGCGTCGAGAAATCGACCTCCCACGTCAGCACGCTGTCGACATTGCGCTCGTTCAGCAGCGGGACGAGCTGCGGCGCGTCCTTCGAGTCGAACGCGACGAGGCGCAGCGGTTCGAGCCAGGTGGGCCGCGTGGGCACCGGCAGCACGCTCTCGATCAGTCGCGCAAAGCCGGCCGAGTCCTGGCAACGGCTCGGTAACAGGCCAACCACGAACGACTGGCTCTTCGGGTCGTCGAGCAACGTGACCAAATGGCTGAGCCACTGCCGGAAGCGCTGCGCCGGGTCGCGCCGTTCATCCTTCAGCTCGAGCGGTAGCGCCGGGAAGGGGGGCTCTCCCCGTTCTTCTCGCGGCAACCTCGCGGCTTCCATTCGCTGCTCCAGGAACTGGACCAGGGCAGTCACGTAGCGAGTGGCGTCCAAGAACTCGCCGGGCCACACGATGAAGAAGCTCTCCGGGCGAGCCGCGTCCTGGCCGTCGAGGAAGCGGGCGACGTAGGCGCAGTCCTCGGGGCGGCAGCTGATGAGCAGCAGCGAATAGTCCGTCTGCTGAATGAACTCGTCCAGGTTGACGCGTAGGTCCTCGAACTTCTGCCTCATTGCCCGTCCAAGGAATGGATCGCTTCAACGCCCCGGAGCCTCACTCCGCCTCCCCCGCGCTGTCCCAGAAGCGCTTCAAGCCCGAGCCCAGCATGATGCTCCCGAGCACCAGCGACACGAGCGCGATCAACGTCACCGTCGCGTTGCTTCTCGACATCTGATCCCGACGCTCATCGTAGTCGATGATCTTCGACGAACCGCACGACAGATCCCAGGCCCACTCACCGTCGGCGTGCAGCGTCACCCGCGAGCCAGCGGGCAGGGCAGCCTCCGTTCGCGCGTAGGAGAGCGCGCCGGCGTCGTCGAACGAGTCGGGGGTGCCCAGGAAGAACTCGGACCCGTTGTCGAGCCGCAAGGTCCAGCCGTCCCGCCGTGTTTGGTAGCGGCCGTGCTCGAGCCGCTGGACCTTGCGCGCCAGCACGGCCGCCACGACGCCGTCGTGGCGCGCGAGCTGGGCGAGCTCGGGTGGCGCCGGCGCTTTGATCAGGATCACGGCGCTGCCGATGCCCAGGGCGAGCAGCGCGAGGCCGCCGAAACCGAGCACGCTCGGCTGCACGAGCCAGCCCATGAAGCCCGAGCGCACGACGTCTGCCGAAGCCTGCGGAAGGTGCTCACTCGCCATCTCGGCCGCTCCTCGAGGCAGCAGCGCCGAGCGCCGCGCCCTCGCGGAACTCGGCGAGGCTCTCGGACAATTTTTCGGCGAGCTCCTCGTGCCGCCGCATCTCGATGAGGGTGATCGTTTCCCCGTCACGCAGGCGCAGATCCAGAAAGCGCTGCTCGATGATGCCCGCGCGCGAGCCTTGTGCCGCCTGCGCGCGCCGGCCCGAACGGACCCCCTCGATGTCTGCGTACGCGACCGTGCGGCTGCGGCCCCACTTCTGCCAGACGAGATGGCGGGGAAAGAGTTCGAGTGTCTGCTTCCACGCCGCCACCAGGGGGGCGGCCGTGACCAGGCCCAGGACCGCCATGAGCCCTGCCATCGAGAGATCTCGACCCAGCGACAGCACCGCCGCGGGCAGAAAAACCACCGGGAAAATCCACAGCACCCCGCCGGCGAGCGGCGAGCCGCGGTAGCGAGCCAGGGGCGGTCCAGAGCGACGGCTATCGCTCCACGCGGGCGGGTCGTGAGGCGCGCTCATGATCAGTTGATTTTCACCACGGGCCCCGCGATCTCGGTCATCGCTTCGCCGTTCAGCTTGGTCTTCTGGCTCGAGATGGTGGCTCCAGCTGGCTCCAGATCGATCTGGCTCGACTGCCCCCCCGCGAACGACGCCTTCTTCGTCCCCGATACGCTGGCGTTTCCCTTTCCTTCCAAGGTGGCGTCCCCATCCAGCTGGAGCTTGCTCTCTCCCGCGGAGCTCGCGAGCACCAGGTTCGAGAGCAACAGGCCCGCCTTCTCCTTGGCGGTCATCACAGCCGTCGCAGTCAGCTCCAGCTTGGCCTCGTCCTTCGCCTGAGCCAGCACCTTGGTGTCGATCACGATCTTGCCCCCGTCCTTGACCTGCAGCGTGATCGACTTCTCGTCGATCCTGATGAAGGTGCCCTTCACTTCGAGCTGGATGTACTCGGTCGCCGTCACGTCGTGTTTGCCGGTGACGTCGACGCGGCTCGCCGCAGCCCCGGCCTTGCCTACCGTCACCGTGCGGTTGTGGTTCACCGTCTCCGTTCGGTTGCCGCCGACGCTGACGGAGTCGTCGGCGCCCACCGAAGCGCTGCGGTTGTTCTTGACCTTCACCGTCTTGTTCTTCTCGGCGTGCATGAAGAGCTCTTCCTCGCCCTTCTTGTCCTCGAAGCGCAGCTCGTTGAAGTTCTCCTTCTCGCCGCCGGGCGTGCTGCGGCTCTTGATGCCGCTCTGCGTCTGATTGTCGTCGAGTGTGTAGGGCGGCATCTGGTCGCGGTTATAGACACGGCCGGTGACGATGGGCCGATCCGGATCGCCCTCCAGAAACTCGACGATGACCTCCTGCCCGATGCGCGGGATGTGCATGCCGCCGTACTGCGCGCCCGCCCACAGCTGTGACACGCGAACCCAGCACGAGCTCGACAGGTCGCCTTTGCTCTTGCGATCCCAGTGGAACTTGAGCTTCACGCGGCCGTATTCGTCGGTGCTGATCTCCTTGCCCTTGGCGCCGACGACCTTCGCCGTCTGCGCGCCGTGGACGACGGGCTTCTCGGTGACGCGCGGCGGGCGATACTGGCGATCGCTCGGGATGGCGACGATGCTCGTGCGGAAGAAATCGCCGGTGATCCCTCCCGACTCGAGCGCATGCCCGCGCAGCGTCGCCTCCTGCGAGACGACGAGGTACTCGCGGTTCAACGCCGCTTCCGTGTGCTCGCTGAGCATGAAGTTGCCGCCCACCAGCAGCCCCCGCGCGTTGCCCTGGGCGTGCGAGCGCTGCGCGGTCGCCTTGGCCTCCTCCAGGCGGATCGCCGCGAAGGTCTCGCCGAGCCCCTTCACCAGGTAGTTTCCCGGATAATCGAAGACCTCGAAGCTGTCGTGCGGGTGGCCCTCGGGGCTCGACTTGAGGGCGTTCAGGTCCTTGTCCGGGTCTTCGAAATCATAATCTCGCATGGCTATCGCGCCGGACTCGACGTCCTGAACCGTCTCCCACAGGTCCAGATAATCGAGCAGAGCGCCACGCTGACGATCCGGCGGTAGGTGTGGCACGCTCTCGTGAAAGGGCGTCTTCGTTTGCCCGCTCAGCGAGTCGCACAGCACGAGCGTGTGTTTGCCCTCATCGTGGCGGAAGAAGTAGTAGATGCCTTCCTCTTCCAGCAGCCGCTGCACGAAGTTCAGGTCGGTCTCCCGATACTGCACCGTGTACGGTCTGAGCGCGTAGTCTTTGCGGCTGATCTTCTCCTCGATGGCGTCGAAGCCGCGGTCTCGAAACACCGTCTTGACGATGTCGAGCACCTTCGCATCCTGAAAAATCCGGCAATCCGTGTGGCGAGAGAGCAGCCAGAGCCAGGGCCGTAGCCGCAACCGATACACGTACTCCTTGGCCTGCTTGCCCGCCGATTGGAGCGAGGTGACGATGCCCGAGAAGTACCGCTTGGCGCTGCCGACCTCGAACGCGATGGTGAGCTCGTCGCCCAGGACCTCCACGGCCGCGAGTGACGCCGTTTCGCTGATGAGCTCGACCTCGAACAGGAACGGCGAGCTGAGCTGCTCGGAGATGCGCAGTGAGGAGCAATGCGCACCTTTCGCCCAGCCCGGGCCGCTCAGCGTGATGGGGCCAACGCTCGGCGTCATCGCTCGGCTCCCGCCGGGCCGAGCCCCGATCTCGCTCTAGAGGCGGTGTGGGCGCTCGCGAGCGAGCCGCCAGAAGGCCACGGCGCAGTGCCGGGCGAGCAGAGTGATGGAATCCAGGAAAGGCGAGACACGTTAGCGCCCCCAGTATCGGGCACACCGCACGATCAGTTGCACGCGTTCTACGCAAAGATCGGCATCGGCGAGCGAAAGGGAGGTGGCCGTGGCGCGGCATGTAGCTCTTGATCGGCGCCTCGCCAGCGGCTACCGCTCGAATTTGTGATTCGGGCTGGTGTCAGGGCTTGGCCCGCCGGGTGGAGCCTGGTCGGGAGCGTGTCGGGGGCTCTGCCGGGCAGGGCGCCGCCGCAGCCGTCGAAGCCGAAACCGGGGCCGCGCCGCACGCCGCGCGCCGAGGCAGAGGCCCGCCTCCTCGCGTTTGCTCAGCGCAAGGGCCGCGGCGCGTTCAGGGCCTCGAGCCGCGATCAGGTCGCTCGCGGCGCCATCGATCGCGTCTACGACCCCAACCGCATCGAACAGATGGCGTCCAGCCTGTGTGGGCCGGCGGCGATGGTGCGGGCGGTCGCGGCAACCGATCCCGTCGCGTACGCGGACTACATCGTCCAGCTCTTCGAGCTGGGCCACGGCAAGCTGCGCCGGCTCGAGGTCGAGCCTGACGAAGACCTGCGCGCCTACGACCCAGGCGTGCAAATCAATCAAGCCGACTGGATCGCGCTGGCGAGCCTACGCGACTCGGAGAACTGGTTCTTTGACTACGACGAGGTGGACGACCCCGTCGCCGGCATCACCTTCCCGTCGTCCCTGGCAGGCTGGTTTCGTCGCGCGGGATACACCAGCGTCTACAACGAAACCAACCTCATCATCGACAAAGACCTGAACAACCTCCGCGCGGCCAACGAGCTGTACAAGCGCAACTACTACGTGTGCTTGTTCATCAACATGAAGATGCTGGACGAGGACGAGGGCGAGATGACGAGTGGCTCATTTTCTGCAGACCACTGGGTGGTGCTGTCATCGCGGGTGAACATCGTCGGCAGCCACGTCAAGTTGACCGTGTTTACCTGGGGTGACGGGTTTCGTCCGGTACCACCCGTGGGCAAGTCGCTGACGATCGACGCCTTCCTCGACAACTATTACGGGTATGTGGCTGCGAAGTACTGATGTCGGTGCCCGGGTCAACGCGATTCGCGGCTTGATTGCCGCCGCGCTGGGCCTTGATGTCTTGGTCTTTGCGGTGGGCGCTGCCGCCAACTCGAAAGCCCCGCTCTTCGTCCCGTGGATCCCCTCCACCGCGCCGCGCGCGGTGAGCCAGGATGTCGTCGCCGAGCATGAGTCGCTGACATTTCGCTGTGACGAGGTGCGTTGCCAGGTGAAGGCCGCTTACCGAGTCCGCGCGGCTTCCGCGCAGCAGGTGGAGCTGCGGTTCGTGTTGCCGGTGAAGGCGCCGGTGACTGCCAGGTTCGGCACGGCGAACGGCACGGTTACCGTTGGTGGTGCGCCAATCGCCAGCGCCGAGGAGGTTCTGGAAAAGATTCCGCTGAACTACCCCATTCGCCTGAGGTTGCCCTTCTATGAAGCGTCGGTCGAGGGCCCCCTGAGCACCGGCGTCAACGAAATTTCGTTCGAGTATGTGCAGCCGCTGGGGGGTCAGGGGCGGAGCGAGACGAGCATGACTCGGTTCTTCCACTACGGCATGTGGCCGCTCCGAGAGTGGAAACGAGCGAAGGACTTTAGCTTCGACTTCACCGCAACTCTGAAGCGCCCCGCGCCAAGCTGGTGGCAGCGCTGGTTCGGCACCGTGCGCGAAATGGACTGTGCGTTTGGGGACCGGGTGACCTTCAAGCCGCCGCGGCTCCCGTTGCGACGCACGCAACGGGGCGACTCGCTGTGGCTGCAGGCGCGAACTCCCCTCCCGGTCATCCCGGAAACCATCAGCTGTTTCATCGGTGACGATCTAGACGTCGACTGAGGCGCCCTTTGCTGGGGCTTTGGGGCTCCATCGGGGGCGGCCAGAACGAGCTGCCGTGGCCATGGACCGGCAGGTTTTCCTGCTCGCGCCACGACGCGCACGAGGGCGCTGCGTGAGGTAGCGCCAAGAAAAGAGCCTTGGCGGCCGCGCGCTCGATCTCGCGATCGGCGCGCTGCCGCCAGCTCAGGCTCTCGCGCTCAGGCCGTCGCCTGCTCGTCCTCGAGGACGGAGCCGTGGCACTGCTTGAACTTCTTGCCGGAGCCGCAGGGACAGGGGTCGTTGCGGCCGATCTTCGGCGCGCCGCGCGTGGAGGGGCGCTCGGCAGCCTGACCCCGGAGCTGGTCGAGAGAGGGCGCCGCGGGCGCGACCTCCTCCTCTCCGGGGTGGCGCGCGACGGCCGCGTCGAGCTCCGCCTGATGCCGCTCCTCGGCCTCGGCCTCCAGCGCCTCGATGGCGCGGCTACCCTCGGGCTTGAACTCGATCAGCTTGGTGAGCACGCTGCTCGAGACGTTGGCCACCATGTTCAAGAAGAGGTCGTAACCCTCCTTCTTGTACTCGTTCTTGGGATCGCGCTGGCCGTAACCGCGCAGGCCGATGCCGTCGCGCAGGTGCTCCATGTTGGTGAGGTGATCGACCCATTCCTTGTCGATCTCCTGCAGGAAGAAGTGCCGGAAGAAGCGCATCATGTTGGCCACGCCGTAACGCTTCTCGCGATCGACGTAGACCGCAGCGCCCTGCTCGTAGACGGCGCGCGCCAGCTCCTCGACCTCGCCGAGCTCTTCCACCTTCTTGTCGAGCGGCTTCTTGAAATGCTCGCGGAAACCCTTGTGGATCTCGTTCCAGTCCCAGTCCTCGGGCGGCTTGTTTGCCGGGCAGCTCTCCTCGACCATCGCCGAGAGCACGCGATCGATGATGTCGAGCAGGCGCTCGCGCTGCTCGGAGAGCCCTTGCGCCACGAGCGTGACCAGCTCGTCGTAGGTCTCGAGCGGGGCGCGCTGCTTGCGCGGGATGTCGAACTTGACGCCCCACAGGTGATACACCTCGCGCTGCAACGTCTCCAGGTCGACCAGGCTCTCGAGCTTGCCGAGCTCGTCACGCGAAGGCGCGCGGGCCCGTCCGTTCTCGTCGCTGACCTGCAGCGGAACGGCGCCGAACATACCGACGAGCTGGGCGACGAGGCCTTCGACCTCGCGCTGGATCTCGGCGCTGACGGCGACCTTGCGCTTGGCCCCCGTCGGCTTGCCGAGCTCGTCCACGTCTTCCGGCTCGTAGCGGCCCTGCAAGAGCTGCTGGCGCAGCGCGTACACCGTCTTGCGCTGGGCGTTCATCACGTCGTCGTACTCGAGCAGGTTCTTGCGGATGTCGAAGTTGCGCTGCTCGACCTTGCGCTGGGCGTTCTCGACGCTCTTCGTCACCCACGGGTGCTCGATGGGCTCGTCGTCGGGCATGCCCATGCGATCCATCAGGTTCTTGATGCGCTCGCCGGTGAAGATGCGCATCAAGTCGTCTTCGAGCGACAGGTAGAAACGCGAGGTCCCGGGGTCGCCCTGGCGGCCCGCTCGGCCGCGCAGCTGGTTGTCGATGCGGCGCGACTCGTGGCGCTCGGTGCCCACGATGTGCAAGCCGCCCGCGGTCTTCACTTTCTCGTGGTCCGCTTTGCACTCGTTCGTGAGCTGGGTGACGAGCGCGGCAAACGGCTCTGGTTCTGCTTCGGGCAAGCGATTGGCCTGCTTGAACTGGAGCCGCGCGATCATCTCCGCGTTGCCGCCGAGCAAGATGTCGGTGCCGCGACCGGCCATGTTGGTGCTGACGGTGATCGCGCCCGAGCGACCCGCCTGCGCCACGACGTAAGCCTCGTTCTCGTGGTGCTTGGCGTTCAGCACGTGATGGGGAATCTTCTTCTTGGAGAGGATTCGGGCGATCGCCGCGCTCTTCTCGACGCTGGTCGTGCCGACCAGCACGGGGCGCCCCGCCTCGTGTTTGGCCAGGATGTCCGCCGTCAACGCCGTGAACTTCTCGCGCTCCGTCTTGTAGACGAGGTCCTCGTCGTCGCCGCGCTGAACCGGGCGGTTCGGCGGCATCTCCACCACGTCCAGGTTGTACGTGGAGTGGAACTCCTGCGCCTCGGTCGAGGCGGTACCCGTCATGCCGCCCAGCTTCTTGTAGATGCGGAACAAGTTCTGGAAGGTGATCGTCGCCATCGTGCGACTCTCTTCCTGGATGAACAGGTTCTCCTTGGCCTCGACCGCCTGGTGCAGACCGTCGCTCCAGCGGCGACCCGCCAGCACACGCCCGGTGAACTCGTCGATGATGAGCACCTTGCCGTCCTGGCTCACCATGTAGTGCACGTCGCGCTTGTACAGGGCGTGCGCCTTGAGCAGCTGATTGAGGATGTGCAGCGACTGGACGTTGATCGGATCGTAGAGGTTGCTGATGCCGATCAGCTTCTGGATCAGCTCGACGCCCTCATCGGTCAGCGTGACGCTGAACGCTTTCTCGTCGACGTTGTAGTGCTCGTCGCGCCGCAGCTGGGGGATGCCCTCGTTCAGCGTGCGGTACTTCTCGCTCGCGGCCTCGGCGGGGCCGCTGATGATGAGCGGCGTGCGCGCCTCGTCGATCAAGATCGAGTCCACCTCGTCGACGATCGCGAAGTTGAGCGGGCGCTGCGCGTAGTCGAGCGCCGAGAACTTCATGTTGTCGCGCAGGTAGTCGAAGCCGAACTCGTTGTTCTGCCCGTAGCAGATGTCCGCCTTGTAGGACGCGCGCTTCTCGTGATCGGGCTGCTGGTTGACGATGACGCCGATGCTCAGGCCCAGGAAGTTGTAGAGCCGGCCCATCCACTCGGCGTCGCGCTTGGCGAGGTAGTCGTTCACCGTCACCAGGTGCACGCCCTTGCCTTCGAGAGCGTTCAAATAGATGGGCAGAGTCGCGACGAGGGTCTTGCCTTCGCCGGTCTTCATCTCGGCGATGGCGCCGTTGTGCAGCACCATCCCGCCCATGAGCTGCACGTCGTAGTGCCGCATCTTGAGCACGCGCCGGCCCGCCTCGCGACCGACCGCGAACGCGTCGACCAAGATGTCGTCGAGGCTCGCCCCGTTGTCGAGCATCTCCTTGAACTTGGGCGTGAAGGCTTGAAGCTCGGCGTCGCTCAGCTTCATCAGCGCTTCTTCTTTGGCGTTGATCAGAGGGACTTTCGCGCGCAGGCGTCGGACGGTGCGCTCGTTGGCGGTCCCGAAAAGTTTCTTGGCTACCCAGGTCAGCATGATCGATGAAGCTCGTTGCTCGGAGGTGCGAACATATAGCACCGGCCAGCATCTTCTGGCTTTTTTCCCGCGGCCTTCCGAGCCGATGGGCCTGCCGTCGATGCCTTCTGCTGCCAGCCCTTTTCCCGATTCGTTTATTCCGCGCGAGCCCCATCCGTGGCTGGGTCGGTGGGCCGATTATGTCGGGTTCGAGCGGTCGCGGCGGGTGCCGCTCGAGGTCGCTCGAGTATCATCGGTCGGGTTCAATGATTTCGGTTGGTTCCGTACAGGTCGTGTTTAGGTCCGCCGTGGCGGCGGACGCACCCGCCATCGTCGCGCTCGTCGAGAGCGCGTATCGGGGCGACTCGAGCCGGGAGGGCTGGACCACCGAGGCCGATCTGCTCGATGGGCAACGGACGGATATCGACGAGGTCGAGGCGGGCCTCGCCGATCCCCACGTCGCCTTCTGCCTGGCGACCCTGCGCGGCGAGGTGGTCGGCTCGGTGTGTGTGCGCGTGGGACCGCCCGAGCTCGCGCACATCGGTATGTTCGCCGTGAGCCCGGCGCTGCAGCGCGCGGGTCTGGGGCGGGCGTTGCTGCTCGAGGCCGAGCTCGAGGCGGCGGCGCGCGGCGCCGACGTGGCGGAGATGACCGTGATCGAGCAGCGGGGCGAGCTGCTCGCCTGGTATGCGCGCCGGGGTTACGCGGACACGGGCGAACGCGAGCCCTTTCCGTACGGCAACGCTCGCTTTGGTCTGCCCAGGCGCGACGACCTGCGCTTCCTGGTGCTGCGCAAGCGGCTCGACGTCAGCGCTGCGCCTGCCAGACGATGAACAGGACGAGCGCCGCGAGCAGCGCGGCGAACGCCAGCTTCCAGACGCTCCAGGGGGCGTGCCCGGTGACCTCGCCCGTCTGGCCGTTGACCAGAAAGCGATACGGCTCGCCCCGGTAGCGATAGACGCTGATCCAGACCGGCAACAAGATGTGCTTGAAGCGCTCGTCGGCGAAGCGATTGACCACATGCAGGTGGCGCTGCGTATCGCCCGGCACGTCCGAGGAGCAGCGCGCGCGCTGCGTCGCTTCCATGCGCGACACGCCGAGCCGCCAGGCAGCGTTCAGGTCGACGCTGTACTCCTCCGCGAGCCAGCCCGCGAGAAAGCTGGGATCGTAGGCTTTGAGACGCGATGTGTCGAAGGGCTCGAGCTTGGTGCTGAGCTCGACCGGCAGCCCCTTGCTGCCGCACACGAGCAAATCATCGTAGACGTCGTCGCGGCTACCCCAGGCCGGCCTCCAGCGCACTTTGCGCACCTGCTCTTGTCGGGTCCGGGTTCGCCCTTTTTCGTCCCGGAAGGTGCGCGTCTCCGTCACGTAGTAGTAGTGGCCGGCCTCGGCGGTCCAATCCGAGTGGACGCTGGCGTCGAACGCCCAGTACGGCACGTACATGCCGGTCATGTCGGTGACGTTCGCGAGCGCCTTCAGATCGTTCGGGCGAAACCACAGCCCGCCGAGCCAGCTCCGAAATTGGGTCGAGGCCGCGCTGCGTTCGACCTGGAACGGCACCACGGATTCGGGGCGGATGGGCTTGCGCCGATCGAGCTGCTCGAGCACCTGGGGTGACCCACAGAAGTCGCAGCGCCGGCTCGTGCCGCGCTCGCCGTGGCTGACGACGGCGCCGCAGGCTTGGCAGGCCAGGGTGCGTACCTCGGCGCCGTACCCTCGGGCTGCTTCGGTCAGGCCGCTCTCGAGGTCGTATTCGACGATGCTCTGCTCGCCGTCGGCCTCGCTACCGACGGGGCGGCTGGCCCCGCAGTACGGGCACAGCATGGTGTTCTGCACTGCGTCGAACTGCATGGCGCCGCCGCACGCCGGGCAGCGAAACTCGCCGGCGGCGCGCGCGGGCTCGGCGCTCGGATCGACGGGCTCGGTCATTCGGCACCGGCAGCCTGGAGCGCCCCGGACGCGAGCCGCACCGCCCCCCAACCCCCGTCGCCGAGCTTCGACATGCGGCGGAGGTAACCAGAGTTCAACGTCCCCGACAACCGGCGTCCGCGAGGCGAGCCGCGCGCCACCCCAGGACCGGCACGACGTGGGGCACAGGGCTCGGGCCGGGGCACACGACGAACGGCGGCAACGCGGCGGGTCCAGGGCGAGAAACACGGCCCGATCGCTTCGGACGCGGACGATGACTCGAGAGCGCACGAGCCACCCCGTAGATTTGCCGGTGTCCTGTTTCACCGCGGTACGTCATGCAGCGAAAGGTTGACAGCGGGCGCGGCTGCGAAAACAGTTTCAGCATGGCGCGACGTTTGTGCATCGTGGCAGCGATCGTTGGGCTCGGCTGTGGTGACGACGGCGCGACGATCATCGGCGCTGGCGGCTCCCCGAGCGGGAGTGAAGGCGGGAGCGGCGGCGAGGTGGCGCAGGCGGGCGCAGCCGGCACCCCAGAACCTGGCAGCGACGTCATCACGGTGGGCGACGGGGAGTTCTCCAACGGCGAGCCGCCGCCCACGATCGGCGCCGAGATGTTGCCGGAGATCGTCAACCTCACGGGGCCCGAAGCGGTGACCAACGGCGGCACCGCGATCCTGCATGTCGAGCTGTCGCGAGCCATCGACGCGCCGCGTTTCGTGGTGGGGCTCGACGGCGACAGCGGCTATCACACCGTGACGGGCACCGATCCCGACGGCGACGGTGTGTTCGACATCCCCGTGCAGGTGGCCGCGGAGGCCACACAAACGTCGCTCGTCTTCAGCGTCGCCTTGAGCGATGCGCAAGGCAACGTCGGGCCATACCACCTGATCACGGTCGGGCTGCTGAAGAGCGGCACCGGCGACGTCAAGGTCACGCTCTCGTTTGACCGCTTGCACGATCTCGATCTGCACGTGGTCGAGCCCAACGGCGACGAGATCTTCTACGACCAATCGGCGTCGTCGACCGGCGGTCAGCTGGATCTCGACTCGGGGTCACGCTGCATGGCGAGCAGCGCGAACGCAGAGAACGTGTTTTGGCCACCCGGCGGCGCTCCCGCGGGCGAGTATCGAGTGTTCGTTCAGAATTACCAACAGTGCTCGCCGGGCGACATCACCTTTACGGTGCGCGTCGCCTACGACTCCGTCGTGAACACTTACACGGGCACTTTCTCCGACGGCACTGCCGGCGAGGTCGCAACGCCGGCCAACGTCAGGGAGATCGTGACCTTCCGTCGCGGGCTCTGAACCGAGACAGCGAACCCGCTTTGGCGTGCGCGGTGTGGCGCGACCGGTGCGCGTGACGCCCGGCTCGCAGCGCGCGAACGTGCGGCGTTTCCCCGCCCGTCAAAGTTGAGTATATGGAGGGCATTGACGAGCTCAGATCGTTCGATGTGCTCGTAACTTTCTTGGCTTTACGCTCGATCTTAGAGGTCCACGATGTGTCCGGAGAGCCTGTGTTCGCAGAGCCTGACTTCGCAGAGGCCGCCGACCTGGCACGGGCTCGCGGCGCGAGCAGCGCGTCGCGGCTATGTCCGCGCGGCTGTCGCTGCCGTCATGCTGGTGGTGATCGGCTGCGGTGGTAGTGACAGCGACGCGGAGCCGGAGACGGCGTCGGCTCCGCTGAGTCCGGAAGAGGAGCAGAACATCGGCATCGCGACCCGGGTGATCGAGGAGGGGCTCATTCAGGGCGATGTCGAGGTCATCGAGCAGCTGGTGCGCCCGGACTACATCCAGCACAACGCGAATGCGCCAGACGGTCGTGACGGCCTGCTGGGGTTCGTGGCCGCGCTGCAGGCGCAGGGCGGGGCCGCGGTCACCATCCACCGCAAGCTGGCCAACGGTGACCTCGTGGCCTTGCATTCAACGTACGGCACGGGAGACGCGCGCCGAGTGGCGTTCGACGTATTCCGGCTGGAGGGGGGCCAGCTCGCCGAGCACTGGGATGCGCTGCAGGAGTGGGTGGAACCGCAGGCCACCGTCAGCGGGAACACGCTCGTGGACGGTCCGACGGAGGTCACCAGTCGCGGGCTCACCGACGAGAACGAGGCGCTCGTGACGCGCATGGTGCGCGAGGTCTTCGTCGAGGGTCGCTACGACCGGCTGCCGGCCTACATCGGCGATCCGTACATTCAGCACAACCCAGCCGTCGACAACGGCCTGCAGGGGATCCAGGCCTTCCTGGCCGCCGTGGAGCAGCAGGGCGTCGACATCGGCTACACGCGCTCGCCGCTCGTGGTGGCCGACGGCAATTTCGTGCTGGTGGGCTCGGAGGGTTACCTGAACACGCGCGACGACTACACGGTCTTCTACGACCTGTACCGCGTCGATGACGGCAGGCTGGTCGAGCACTGGGACGTGATCCAGGCCATCGACCTGGCCGCCGTCCCTCACGACAACGGCCTGTTCTGAGCCGTGCGGCGCCGGCGCTCGGCTCGAGCGTGGCGCGAGGCTCAGACCGCGTCGGATACGCTCGATAGCTCGAACTCGCTGAGGCGCAGCGCGGGCGCGACGACGTTGCCCGCCAGGCTCTCGCGCGGTGCGGTCCGGGCGGCGGCCGTCATCGCGTCGATGTGCGCGAGCACGCGCGCGGGGCTCTCGTTCCAGCGGAAGTTGTTGACCGGGTGGCTCAGCTTGCCGCCCTCGATCCAGAACACGCCATCGCGCGTGAGGCCGGTGAGCAGCAACGTCCGCGGGTCGACGAAGCGGATGTAGAACAGACTGGTGATGAGCACGCCCCGCGGGGTGTCTGCGATCAGCTCCTCGAGCGTGCCCGTGCCGCCGTCCATCAGCACGTTGGAGGCCGGGGGCACCGGCTCGCGGCCGCGCTTGTCTGCCCAGAAGCGGTCGCACGCGAGCGTCGCGAGGCGGCCGCGATCGACCCACGTGCGCGCCTGCTGCGGCAGCGCTTCGCTGCCGATCGTCGCACCCGGCGCGCTGCTCGAGGCGGGATCGGAGCGCAGCGTCACGGCCTCGGGGAAGAGCCGCTCGCCGAGCTTGGTGTTGCCGCCGGGCTTCGAGAAGAAGCTGCGGCCCTCCTCGGCGCTGCGCGCGTTCATGGCCAGCAAGAACGGCGTTATCAGGCTGGCGACGCACGAGGGCTCGAGGATGGTCACGTATTTGCCAGGCGCGAGCGGCCGCGGGTCGATCGAGGCGCGCGCCTTGGCGATGGCCCGCTGCGAGCAGCCTTCAAAGTCCAGGCCGCTCGCGCTGCCGGCCACGCTGGCGGACCACCCCGAGCCGCCGCCGCTCGAGCTGCGCACGGTGTGGGAGAAGGCCGCGTTGGTCGCGCGCTGGTGTCCGAAGAGCCCGCGACGGTTGCCGACCCACTCTGCCGTGGCGTTGACGTGCGAGTACCCGGCCGCCGTCAGCCCGAGCGCCTGCGCCCGCTCGATGCAACCGGCGGTGCCCCGCGTGATTTCGGCGGCGCCGGCCTCGATGGCGTCCTCGTCATGAGCGGGGGCCTCGACATACGCCTGAGGCCCGAGCCCGGGCATGTGCTCTGGGTCCTCCGGGGCGAGCCGGGCCATCTGCTCCGAGCGTGCGACGGCCTCCGCCAGCGTGCGCGCGTCCAGCTGGTTGACGGCCGTGCTGGCGCTCTTTCGCCCGAAGCTACTCTCCACCGTCAGCACCAGATCCGATTGCTCACCGTTGGCCGAGACGGCGTTGCGCGCGAAACGCAGGTGCGTCGTCTGGCTGGCGGCGAGGGTGACGAAGACGTCGTCCGCGCGGCTCAACGACAGCACCTGATCGACGATGGCTCGACCTGCTTCTTTGCTGGGGATCATGTTCAGACCTTGCGGGCGGTGTTCAACACGTCGATCTGCCGGAAGCGCGCCGGCACGCAGCCGTGGCTGACGGCGTTGCTCTGGATCGGTTGCCCCTTGCCGTCGAAGAACGAGCCTCCGACGTAGTACTCCTCTCGGCTGCACAGCGCGTCACACGCCGCCCAGAACGCTGGCGTGCTCGCCTGGTAGGCGACGTCTTTCAGCATGTGAGTGACGCGGCCGCCCTTGACCTGCCATGCCGTCTGCCCGCTGAACTGGAAATTGTGGCGCTGGTGGTCGATGCTGTAGCTGCTGCGCCCCTGGATCAGGATCGCGTCGTCCGTGCCGGCGATCAGCTGGGCCAGGCTGAGCGGGGCCTTGCCTGGCAACAAGTTGACGTTCGGCATGCGCTGGAACGGGCTGCTCCTCCAGCTGTCCGCGTACGAGCAGGCGTGGCCGCGCGCCTTGCCCAGCCAGTGCGCTTGGTCGCGCGTGAACTGATAGTCGACGAACTTCCCGTCCACCACCAGCGGCCACTCGCCGCTCTCGGCGCCGTCGTCATCGAAGCCCGAGGTGGCGAGCGAGCCTGGCGCCGTTTTCTCCGCCACGACGTTGATCAGCGGGCTGCCGAGCTGGAAGCTGCCGAGCCGATCGGGCGTGAGGAAGCTGGTGCCGGCGAAATCTGCCTCGTATCCCAGCGCGCGATCGAGCTCCGTGCTGTGTCCGATGGACTCGTGAATCGTGAGCCACAGGTGCGTCGGGTGCAGGATGAGATCGCGCTTGCCGGGCTCGACGGACGGCGCTCGCTGCTTCTCGCGCGCGTCCTCGGCCGCTTGCCGGACGTCCTCTTCCCACGGGTAGTCTTCGACGTACTCGTAGCCGAGCGCGCGCGGATCGGTGAAGGACGCGCGCGTGGTGAAATTGCCGCTCTCGCTGTCGACCGAGGTGACCGTGAACGTCGGGTGCAGGCGCGAGAGCGTCTGCTCGATGCGCGCGCCCTCCGTCGAGGCGAAGTATTTGTGCTCGCGCACGAACGTCATCTGCGAGTCGACGAAGTTGATGTTGGGCTGACGCAAGGCGATCGCGTTGAGCGAGAGCAAGCGGTCGGCCTTCTCCTCCAGAGAGACACCGAAGGCGTCACGCCGTACCGGCGTGCTCCAGACGGCGACGCGCGGCGTGATCGGCGCCAGCCGCACGGGCTCCCTGTACAGCCGCGCGCTCTCGCGCGCCAGCAAGACGGCCCGTCGCGCGACGCGCTGCACTTCGGCTGACTCGAGCCGCGAGCTCGCGGCGAAGCCCCAGGCGCCGTCGGCGATGACACGCACGCCGAAACCCATGCTCGTCTCGTCGCTGATCGAGACGATGCGCGCTTCCCGCGCGCGCAGCGCCTGCGTGCGATAGTCCGCGATGCGCACGTCGGCGTACGTTGCGCCGAGCGCGCGCGCGGCCTCCAGCGCGGCATCCGCCAGCGCTCTCGAGGCCGGATCGATGCTGGGCTCGTTGGCGGCCGGGGCCGCGTGAGGCGGCGGGTTCGCGCCCGAGCGCGAGCAACTCTCGAGCACCCCCAGCGAGCTCGTGGCCAACATGCCCCGCAGCAAGTCCCGTCGCTTCATCATGGACGTGAATACTGCCTGAGGCGGGCGGCGCTCAATCGTCGCGTGGCCTCGCGCGCAGTTTCTGCGCCCGGGCTCGCCTCGAGCACCCGGCGTGCCCGCGGCCCGCGACCCCGCGCGCGCGGCGTGCGCGTGAATTCGCGGTGCGACGGGTTGCCGCTGCGCTCCGACCTGAGCTAAGAGCCGCTGATGTCGCGCTCTGGCTTCATGATCTATGGCGCCTACGGCTACACGGGGGAGCTCATCGCGCGCCAGGCGGTCGCGCGGGGGCACCGGCCGCTCCTGGCGGGGCGGCGTCGCTCCGAGCTCGACCGGCTCGGGCGCGAGCTCGGGTTGGATACGGTGTGCGTGGCGCTCGACGACGGCGACGCCCTGGCTCGCGCGCTGGAGCAGGTGGACGTGGTCTGTCACGCCGCTGGGCCATTCGTGCACACCAGCGCGCCGATGGTCGCGGCGTGTATCGCCGCGCAGACCAGCTATGTCGACATCACGGGGGAGATCGGCGTGTTTCGCGAGGTGTTCGCGCGCCACGCCGACGCCGAGCGCGCGCAGATCGCGCTGCTGCCCGGCGCTGGCTTCGACGTCGTGCCCAGCGACTGCCTGGCGCGCTTCGTCGCGGACGCCGTGCCCGAGGCCGACCAGCTCGTGATCGCGTTCGCCAGCCTCGGTCGCCCGAGCGCCGGCACCGCCAAGGCTTCCTTCGAGGGCGTGTTGCGCGGGAACTTCGTGCGCCGCGGCGGCTTGCTCGAGGAGATCACCTGGGGCGAGGGCGTGAGGGAAGTGCGCTTCTCGGATCGGCCGCGCACGGTGTTGCCGATCCCCTGGGGCGATCTCGAGACGGCCTATCGCACCACGGGCATCCCGAACATCACCACGCTGATGGCCGTGCCCGAGGGCGCAGGACGTCTGCTGGCGCTCGCGCGCCCGGTGACGAGCGCCGTCTTTCCGAAGCTCATGGCGGGACTGGGGGCGTCGGGGGTGCGCGAGCTGTTGCTGTCGGCGATCGATCGCTACGTGAAGAACCCCGACGCACGAGCGCGCCAGGCCGGGCGCGCGTATCTGTGGGCGCGCGCTTCGGCCCCGAACGGGCAGGGGCGCGAGGCCTGGCTGGAGACGGTCGACGGTTACGCGTTGACCGCCGAGAGCGCGGTGCTGGCCCTGGAGAAAATTCAGAAGCAGCGGCCGATCGGCGCGCTCACGCCGGCGCGCGCTTTTGGCGCCGATTTCGTGCTGGAGATCCACGGTAGCGTGCGCCACGAGCGCCTGCCGCGCACCACCTTTTAGTCTGCGGCCGCGTCGATCCACGGCCGCGTCGTCCGGCGTCGCTCGCCCGATCGCGCTGGGCTCGGTCGAGTGATACACTCTCCGTCATGGATCGCACGGAGCTCGAGCGGCAGATCGCCGAACGGGTGCGTACGGCGCTGATCGCCTGTGCCGAAGCGGCGCACGAAGACGCGCGGGTACGAGGGTTGTGCTGCGAGGGTGCATGGGAGGCTGCAGTGGTCGCGATGCGGGCGCTGCCCTTCGAAGCGCTGCTCGGCGATACACCCCGCGTCCGCTGACGCGCACGGAGCGCGCTTGACAGGCCCGAGTGCTCCGGGTCCTATCCGTACGTGCTGCCGCACGCCGACGCCGCTCTCTCGTGCGAGCGAGCTCCGCGTCCCCGCCGGGGCCGGGCCGCCTCAGGGTTGCTTGGCCTGGGGCTCGCCTTCACCGTCGCTCGTGTCGCCGCGGCCGACGCGCCCGGGCTCGTGGTCGAGACCGGCTCGCCCGACGCGCTGTGTCCCGATCTGGCGACGACGCGCGCGGCCGTGGAGCGCCGGCTGGGGCAGCTCGTCGTGGCCGACGGCAGCACGTTCACGGCGCGCTACACCATCGGGCACGCGCCGTCCGGCACGCCGCGCGACTTCGTACGACTCGAGCTGTTCGGCCCCGATGGCAGCGTCCAGCTCGCCCGCGACCTGCCGCTCGACGGGGAATCGTGCAGCACCATGGCCGACGTCATCGCGCTGGTCCTCGATCGGCACTTTCGCGCGCTGCTCGGGCCCGCGCCGGAGCCGTCCGCCGAGCCCGAACCGGCTGCGCCTCGCGTGCTGGCCCCGACCTCGCCGAGCGCCTCGGACGCGGTCTTGGCCACCGATCGGGGGCCGACCGCTGACGGGACCCATGCGGGGGCGGAACGGGCTCGGGGCGACTCGTTCTCCCTCGAGCTGGCCCTGAAGGAGGCTCGCCATCCCGCGCTCGGGGCGCGCGCCCTCTTCGGCGTCGGGTCCGAGGCTCTCGTCGGAGCAGCCCTGCACGTGGATCTCACCCAGGACCGAGAGGCGGTCGGCGCCGGCGAGGTGAAGAGCCGAGAGCTGGTGGCGCGCGCGTTTGCGGCCTGGGCGCCGCGCCTGGGCCCGCTGGACGCCTACCTCGGCCCGGGTCTGCGCCTGAGCCTCGCCCGTGGCACGGGTGACGGGCTCGCCACGAGCGAATCGGGCCTGCGATGGCGTCCCAGCTTCGGAGCCGATGCGGGCCTCGCCTGGCACCCCGACGAGCGCTGGGCGCTGAGCGCCTTCACGGCGCTGGACGTCATGGTGCCCCGGATGGGTGGCTGGTTCTCCGTGGACGGCAGCGAAGTCCTGGCGCCGCCGCCCGTGCGTGTGTGGCTGGGAGTCGGCGTCGGCTACTCGCCCTGATGAATCCTATTTTTTTGAGCGAAGGTCGGGCGCCCTCGGAGCTCTAATGGAGCTGGGCATGGTACGCGCCGCCATCGGTTCGCTGGTCGAAGTGGAAGCTCCCGCCTCTCCGCCGCCTCCACTGCTGCGCTGCGTCCAGGGCGATCGAAGCGCCTGGCGGGCGTTGCACCGTCAGTATTACCCGGTCGCCGCGGCGTTCCTGCGCAAGCTGGGGGTCGAGGAGCGCGATCTGGAAGACGCCTGCCAGGACGTCTTCTTGCAGATGTTCCGCTACCTCGGCAGCTTTCGCGGCGACTCGGACACCAGCACCTGGCTGTATCGCCTGTGCATCACCCAGGCGCGGCGCACGCGCCTGCGTCACCGCGTGGCGCGAACGCTCGAGCGCGTGCTGGCCTTCGTGCCGCGTGAATCGCTCGTCTCGTCTGCCAGCTTTTGCGAGCCGTCGGCGCAGCGCCGCATCTCCGCGGCTCTCGACCGGCTCTCCGAGAAAGAGCGCCAGGCCTTCGTCCTCTACGAGATGGAAGGCCTGCCGGGCAAGCAGGTCGCCGAGATCGTCGGCTGCACCGAAGCGACGTTGTGGCGGCGTCTGCACGAGGCGCGGCAGGTGTTTCGGCAGGCCCTCGCTGCCACCGAGGTGGACCCATGAGAGAGCCTGACGAGCTCCCCGATCGAGAGCGTCTCGCGAGCGAGCCCGAGCTCGGCGACGTGCTTCGGCGCGCGAACCTCGAATACCGCGCGGGCCTCGACGAGCCGGCCGCGTTCAATCGTGTGGGCGAGCGGCTGGCGGCGGAGACGGCGCGGCCTCGACGGCGCACGCACGCGGTGACCGCGCTGGGGTTGCTCTGTGCCGCGGCCGCAGGCTGGCTGGTGTGGTTGCAAGCCGGGCGCATCGGCTCGCCCGAGGTCCTGCTCGGGCCCGAGGTGTCGGTGGGCGAGCGCGCGATCGGCGCGGAGCCGGCACGTGTGTCTCCCGAGTCCGAGATCGAGCCGCACCAGGAGCCGCTGCGGGAGGCGCCGGTTCCTTCGGCGCCCATCGCCCGGCAAGATCGGGAGTCGGTGGCAGAGCCCGGTCGCGACGGCACGCCGCGTCCGGCCCTGTCGGGTGAAGCGCTCGGCCCGGCTCGCGTCACGGGCGAGTCGCCTCGACGCGGCCGCGAGTCGGCCAATCTCGACGCCCCCGAACGGACGATGGATGCCCCGGCGCCGGTCCGCGAGCGGCTCGATCGACCCGCGACGCCCCGCCGCGCGCCGCGCCCGGCGGAGCCAGCCGGTCCCGATCGCGCGCGTGGCGCTGGCGCTGGCGCAGCGGAGCGGGAGCTGGGGCGCGCGACGACGCGAGAGGACTGCCTGGAGCTGGCGCGGCGCGGCGACCCTCGCGCCGCCGAGCGTTGCTTCGATCAGCGCGCCGCCGGCTCGGGCCTCGGCGCCGAGATGGCGCTGTACGAAATGGCGCGGCTGCGCCGCGACGTGCTGCGCGACGCGATCGGCGCGCTCGCCGCGTTGAGCGCGTACCGCGAGCGCTTCGAGCGAGGCTCGCTGCGCAACGAGGTCGATCTGTCGCGCGTCGAGCTGTTGGCCGAGCTCGGGCGTAGCACGGACGCCCTGCGCGAGAGCGCCGCCATGCTCGCGGGCGGCTCCGGGCGTGAACGCGCCGCAGAGCTGCACCTGTTGCGCGGCGACGTCTATCGTCGCGACCTGCGTGACCTGCGCTCGGCGGCCGCCGAGTACGCGCAGGCCGAGGCGCTCGGCGGTACACGCGGCGCCGAGGCGAGCCGCCGGCTCGGCGCTTGTCTCGAGGGGCTGGGCGACAGCGCCGGCGCTCTCGCTGCGTACCGCCGCTATGTGGCCGACCCGAGCCGGCCGCAGGCGGCCGAGGTCAGCCGCCGCATCGAGCGCCTCGCCGGCGCGCCGGCGCGGCCGGGCTCGTCGCGCTGAACGGGCGAGCGCGCCGCTCGCCGCTCACCAGCGGCCGTCCGTGAGCGTGGAGCTCGAATAGCTCCCGTCTGCGTCGGGTGAGGCCGAATCCACGCCGCGCAGCGCCAGCGACCCCGAGTCGCTGTTACCCCGCCGCGTCCAGTCGAGGGCGACCAGGAGCGACCGGTAGCCCGACAGGTGCAGCCGCGGGTGCGGGGCGGCGGACGCCGCCACGGGCTGCGGCGTCTCCGGCTCGCTGCTCGCGACGGCGATCGCGCCGATGTCGCCGCCGCCGCCGTTCTGGACCTCGATCTGAACCGGCAAGCGCACGTCGAGGCTCTCGTCCTCGCTGCGCGCGCGCAGCATCGCGCCGAAGCGCAAGGTCTCGTCGATCTCCTGGCACGAGAACGCTTCCGGTGTCTCGACCTCGAGCGCGATCGGAACCACGGAGCCGTCCGACCACGTCAGCGGGCGGGCGGCAGGCGCAGCGAGCCGCTCGAGGACGTCGAGCACGCTGAACCCGAGCACGCGAGCGTCGCTCGGCAGGTAGTGCGCGCTGCCGCCACACGCGCGCGCGGAGGGCCACGTGGCGATCGCGGGGGGCTGCGCCGCCGGCGCCGGCAGCGGTCGCCACTGCTCCGCCGCGCGGGTATAGCCGCCGCCGACCGCTGCGCTCAGGCTGCCCAGGCTGCCGCCCTCCCAGAGCAGCGCCTCGATGCCGAGCGAGCCGATCCAGAACGCCCGCTCTGGGTCGAGCGACAGCACCTGGTAAAAAGACAGGCCGCCGTCCAGCGTGCGTTCCGACAGGCTGTGACGGATGTGCCCTTGGTACGGGACGCTGGCTTCCAGCACGGTGTCGATGCGCTCGTCGAGAGCCAGCCCGCTGCTCCTCAGCGTGACCTCCACCGGGATCTGCAGCGCGCTCGGGGGGCACGTGGTCCCTTCCGGGGCGTCGAGGCGCGGCACGCTGTCGCTGAGCAGCACTCGCCCGGCTCTCGCCCGCACATCCAGGTCGAGGTCGCTCGCGCCCCGCTCCGGTCCGTAGTCGAGCACGTATTCGTCGTTGGGCGTGGGCTCGGCCCAGTCGAGCGGCGACGAGTGCCGCCCCGCCAGGCGCCCCAGGACCTCCACGGCGGAGAAGCCGAGCGCCGTGGGCTCGTCCCAGTGCGCGACCGCGGCGAACGTCTGCACGCAGGGATCGGCCGCGCCCGACGGCAGGGAGAGCAGTCCCGGCGCCATGAGCGCCGAGGTGGCGCCACAGCCCAGGCACGCCGCGAGCCCGAACGGCAGGGCAGGTCGTGTCCACGGCGAGGGGCGCGGCGGTGTGGCGGGACGGACGAGCATGGCCGTGCCAGCATAGCCGCCGCTCGCGGCGACGTCAGCCCCCCGGGGCGGGACGGCCACGCTCAGCTGCGCGTCGCAGCCACGGGCGAGGAGCGCTCGGGCAACTTCCTGAGCACGATCAGACTTCGGGCGCGTCCGACGGCCTCATATCGCCCCGAAGCGCACAGCTCGTCGACGAACGCGGGCACGCCCGGGAAGTACTCGGCGTAGTCGTGGAAAGCGGCGAGCGCACCGTCGACCAGGTGCGGCTCGAAGTGGCTGAAGTCCTTGAGCACGTTGGGGTAGTCGTGCAGGCCGTCGACCAGCAGAAAACACAGCGGCTCCGTCCACGGCACCTCGTGCGCCTTGCTCTGGACGATCTCGACGAAGGGGGCGAGCTGAGCCGCCTCGATGTTGGCGCGCAGCCGCCCGAGCGTCGGCTCGACGCGCTCGAGGCCCCGATCGTGGGCGCCGACGAAGCCGTCGTGCGGATCGATGGCCCAGACGCGCGCCGTCGAGCGCACCGCTCGCACCACGCTGCCCATGACCGTCGTCGCGCGGCCGCAATAGCTGCCCACCTCCACCAGCGCGGCGACGTGCGGGCAGTCGTTGAGGGCGCGGTGCGTGGCGCTGATCAGCAGATCCGCCTCGCTCGGGGTGAGCCAGCCATCGATGTTGCGCATCTCCCGCAGGATCGGCTGTCGTAGCTCGT
>Ga0315910_10001226_pt1 | contig 23904 bp, 23 predicted proteins | sample EdamamesoilMG_FD_204470 | JGI IMG/M metagenome (GOLD analysis project Ga0315910, IMG submission 204470) | Garden soil microbial communities collected in Santa Monica, California, United States - Edamame soil | ecosystem: Environmental > Terrestrial > Soil > Garden | place: USA: California... | reverse complement strand
ACCCGCAACCCAAGGGAGGCGCGCCCGATCCCGTCACGGGATTGCAGGGCCGACGTCTTCCAGAAGGGTTGCTGGTGGCGTCCGGCTTCGCCGGACGCGGTGAGCTACTACCTCCCGCAGAATCCTTGCGGCCCGCGCAGACTCTTGGAGGTAGTAGCTCAGCCCGTCACGCGCAGCAACCCCGACACGATCTCGTACGTCAACCCCCAGATCACCCGCTCCTCGTACTTCCAGGCCGGCAGCACGCGTTCCTCCTCCTCACGCCGGTAGCGGTGCGTCCAGGCCAGCTCGCCCGCGCGCACGCGCGCCAGCGGCAGCCAGAAGGTCTCGACCGCCTCCGGGCCCGTGCGCGGCTCGAGCGCTCGCGCGGCGGCGAACACGCAGGGCGTGATCCACATCGAGAGCAGCACCCCGCGCGCCTTGGCCTGCACCGGCGCGAGCGCGCCCAGCAGCCGCGCGTCGCGCGCCAGCTCGAGCCCGACCTCCTCGCGTGCCTCGCGCCGCGCCGTGGCCACGAGATCCGCGTCGGCCGCGTCCTGGTGCCCGCCCGGCAGCCCGATCTGGCCCGACCAGCGGTCGCCCGCGCGCTCCGGCCGGCGCAGGAGCAGCAACTCGTCGAGCGCCGGCCCGTGCAGAACGAGCGCCACCGCGGCGCGCCGGGTCGTCGCCTGGGTCGGCTGGAAGGCCTGCGGCAGGGCCGCGAGGCGCCGCTCGAGCTCGTCCGGGTCCATCGCGCACCCGAGTGTGGGCTGTCGCGCCCGGGAGTGGAACCCCGAGGCGGGTCCGGCTTCACGGGACGCGGTGAGCGCTTCCCTCCCGCAGGATCGTTGCGGCGCGCGAGGACAGCGCGAGGGAGCAGCTCAGGGGCCCGAGTCGCGCCACGCGCTCGTCGAGCCCTCGATCGCGATCTCCCCCGAGGCCTTCTCGAGGCGCAGCGTGCGGCGCTCGCCGCGGAAGGTCAGCGTGACCTCCAGGTCCTCCGCCGGATGGCCGTGGGAGTCGATCTCGAGCGTGCGGTCCGTGCCGGCCGCGGCGGCCTGCACCTCGACGCCGACGAACACGCCGTCATCGGGGTAGATGCGCACGAAGGGCTCGTCGGTCTGCGGGTTCTGCGCCAGCCCGCCTTGCTCGTCGAGCAGGACGTAGCCCGTGCCGTCCGGCAGGAACAGCAGCCGCCCCGGTCGGCCGAGGAAGATCGAGCGGTGCTGGGCCGCGCGCAGGTCGCGCGCCAGCAGCACGCTCGCGTTCTCGAGCGTGATCTCGGCGCGCGAGAAGTACCAGCGCACGCTGGTGGCTGCGACCAGCGAGAGGATCACCAGCACGACCAGGAGAACCAGGATCGTGAAGCCGTGCTCGCGGGGGGGTCGGCCCGGCATGGGGAAAGGGTTTCGGACCTCGGTGGGGGCGTTCTTGAGGCGTCCGCGGGCGCCGAAGGTATCTGGACGGGGCGCGCGGGCCAACCCGCCAGGATCGCGGGGCGGCGCCCGATTATCCTCGCGGGGATGAGCGCGCCCCCGCACGGCCTCCCGACCGCACACGACAAGCTGCTCTTCACCCCCGGTCCGCTGACGACCAGCGCCACGGTCAAGCAGGCCATGCTGCGCGACCTGGGCTCGCGCGACGAGGCCTTCCTGGGGGCGGTGCGCGAGGTGCGCGAGCGGCTGCTCTCGCTCTACGGTCTGTCCCAGGCGAGCGGATGGGAGGCGGTGCCGCTGCAGGGGAGCGGGACGTTCGCGGTCGAGGCGGCGGTGTCGTCGATCGTGCCGCGGACGGGCGCGAAGCTCCTCGCGCTCGTCAACGGCGCCTACGGCGAGCGCATCGTGAAGATGGCCGCCGTGCACGGGATCCCCTGCACCGTGCTGCGCGCGGGCGAGGACACGCCGCTCGAGCCGGCGCGCGTGGCCGAGGCCCTGGCGGCCGATCCGGCGCTCACGCACGTCGCGCTCGTCCACGTCGAGACGACCTCGGGTGTCCTGAACCCGATGCGCACCATCGGCGAGGTCGTGCGCAAGGCGGGGCGCGTGTACTTCGTCGATTCCATGAGCGCCTTCGGGGCGCTCCCGATCGAGTTCGAGGCGGCCGGAATCGACTTCCTGGCGGCCTCCTCCAACAAGTGCCTCGAGGGCATCCCCGGGCTCGCCTTCGTGATCGCGCGTAGAGCGGCGCTCGAGACGATCGAAAGCCGCGCGCGCAGCCTGGCGCTCGACCTCCACGCCCAGTGGCGCGGCCTCGAGAAGGACGGCCAGTTCCGCTTCACGCCGCCGACGCACGTGCTGATGGCCCTGCGCCAGGCCCTGCTGGAGCTGGAGCAGGAGGGCGGCGTCGCCGGACGCGGCGCGCGCTACCGCGCGAACCACGAGCGCCTGCGCGGCGGCATGGAGGCGCTCGGCTTCCACGCCCACGTGCCCGCGCGCGCCTCGAGCCCGATCATCAGCACGTTCCTGTATCCCGCGCACCCGCGCTTCGACTTCCAGGACTTCTACCGCCGCCTCTCCGCGCGCGGCTTCCTGATCTACCCCGGCAAGCTCACCCAGGCCGACTGCTTCCGCCTCGGCAACATCGGGCGCCTCTTCCCGGCCGACATCGACGCGCTCCTCGCCGCCGTCCCGCTCGTCCTGCACGAGATGGGGGTCGAGCTCGCCCAGCGGTAGCTACACTGATCGAGATGCTCGTCCACGTCGTGGCAGCCCAGCACCGCGGCGCTCACCGCGTCTGGTTGCGGTTCAACGACGGTCTCGAGGGCGAGGTCGACCTGGCCGGGGCGTTTCGAGGACCGGTCTTCGAGCTCCTGAAGGACCCGAGCTACTTCGCCCGGTTCCAGGTGGACGACACCCTCGTCTGGCCGAATGGCGCCGACTACGCCCCCGAGTTCCTCTACGACCGCCTGAAGGACGCCCGGCGCCAGGTCGCCGGGTGAGCGGAAGCTTCGCCGACGGGTTCGGTCCCTACCTGCGCCGGATCTTGGGCGCGAGGCGGTAGTCCCAGATCCCGCGCCCGTAGGTGCCGAAGCGCATCGTGTTCTCGTGGGGCAGGGTCTCGACGCTCCAGTAGATCGTCAGCGGGGCGCGCGTGTCGGTGATGTCGACCCAGGCGCCGGCGCCCCGGTCGCGGCGGTAGGCGGAGGTCTCGGTGCCGCAGAAGAGCGTGCCGAGGCCGTCGCGCGACTCGCCCAGGCAGTAGACGAGCGTCGGGGGCAGGCCCTGGGCGAAGGGCTGGAAGGTGACGCCGCCGTCGGTCGAGCGCCAGATCGAGGCGCCGGCGTAGCCCGTGCCGCCGACGTAGACCGTGCCGGGCTCGGTGCGGCTGGCGAGCAGCGCGGTGCCGTAGAAGTACTGCGGGCCGGGGCCGCTCGAGGTCGACTGGGTCCAGCTCACGCCGCGGCTCGTCGAGTGGTAGATGCGGCCGCGGTCGGTGACGGCCCAGGCCCTCTGCGGGTCGAGGGGCGAGAAGGTGAGCGCGCTGACGTACTCGCCGCTCGCCACGCCGAAGTCGAAGCTCGACCACAGGCCGAAGCTCCAGTCGTTGCCGGCACCCTTCGTGTAGCGGTAGAGGCGCGAGGCGCACAGGAAGAAGTGGCGCGGGTCGAGCGGGTCGGCCACCACCGGCGGCATCCAGGCGTGGTCCTCGCCGGCCGGAAAGTCCTCGAGGTAGAGCTGCGGGCTGCTCTCGCCGACGTGGCACAGCACGAAGCCCGGGTAGACCGAGAACAGGAACCCGTGGTCGCCGTCGCCGCTCGAGAGGTGCCCGTAGTCGCCGCTGATGAGCTGGCTGAAGGCGAGGTTCGTCTCGGGGAAGGGCGGAGCCGCGCCGGCGCGCTGGTAGCCCTGGTCCTGCGCCCCGGCCACGACGTGCAGCGGGTTCGCGCTCGAGGTGTGCGTCGTGTAGTACTGCGAGACGCGCAGGCCGGAGAGCGAGAGGTTCTGGACCGTGGCGAGGAGATCGGTCGAGCGGTAGAGCCCGCCGTCCGTCGCGATGTACCAGGTCTCGCCGTGCGGGCCGGCCTGCGGCACGACGTCGATGCCCTGGATGTCGGCGTGCAGGCGCGCGGCCGGGTTGCCGTAGTAGGCCTGCCAGGTGTTGATCACGTCGAAGCTCGCCCCGCCGTTCACGGTGCGGTGCGTCTCGACGCCGCCGAAGAGGAACGTGTCCGGGGTCGTGATCGAGGCGTTCAGCACGCTCCAGTAGTCGCTGAGGTTCGCCACGAAGCTCCACGTGGCGCCCGCGTCGTCCGAGCGGTGCAGCTTCTCGAGCCCGCCGCTGCTCCACACGCCCCACAGGCGCGGCGCGCCGGCCTCCGAGCCGGTCAGCTCGGCCTCCGAGCCGCTGGTCGGCGCCGGCCCGACGCTCGTCCAGCTCGTGCCGTGGTCGGTGCTCCGCTGGATCCCGGAGCCCGTCACGAGGTAGAGGTCCGGCCGCCCGTCGCGCGTCGTCCAGAGGTCGCCCGCAAAGCTGCCGAGGTGGTAGACCTCGCTGAAGCTCGCCAGGCCGTCGGTCGAGCGCATCAGCTTCCAGGCCGAGCTGCGCCGGCGCACGAGGTAGACCGTGCCGCTCCCGTCGCTGGCCGTCAGCGCGTGCCGGACGCCGCTCGTCTGCCCGAGGCCCGCCGGGACCTCCCAGGTCGCGCCGCGGTTGCGCGTGACGTGCACGAGCCCGCCGTCGCTCGCCACCAGCACCACGTCCGGATCGCCCGGCTGCGCGCCCGGCAGCACCGCCAGGTGGTGCGCGCCGCCGTACAGGTTGTCGCCGAAGGGCGTCCAGCCGCCGCCGTCGAGCGTGCCCTCCCACACGCCGCCCAGGGCCGTGCCGCAGTAGAGCGACTGCCCGTCCGGCGCCAGCGCGGCCGAGTGCACGCGCCCGGCCAGGTTCTGGCTGCCGCGCTCGACCCAGGCGCTCGGCGGGACGACGAGCGCGGTCGCCAGGCGATTGCGCCGCTCGATCTGCGCCTCGCCGTTCGCGCGCTCGAGCGCGCGCCAGTCGACGCCGGGCGGCGCCTGGTGGCGGTGCTCGAACCAGGCCTTGCGCAGCGGCGTCTGGCGCTCCTCGGCCTCGGGATCGAGCGCGTCCTCGGTCGGACGCGGGAAGACGGCGCGGGCCGTGCCCTGGCCGGAGCAGGCGACGAGGAGGGCGAGGAGCGCGAGGGCGTGCGGGCGGGGCATGGGGGAGAGGACGGAGCCGGGGGCGCCCAGGCTCCCCGGACCCGCCCGATTCCGCAGCCTTCTCGCGGCTTTTTTCCGCGCGCAGCCCGGTGCGTGTACGCTCGCAGCCGTGCAGCCCCTCGAGGGACGACCGGTCATCGCCTACCCCTGCCCGTGGACGTACCGCATCGTCTGCGCGGACGAGCCGGCGCTACGCACCCTGATCGTCAGCCTGGTGGGCGACGCCGAGCACCGCGTGACGAGTCTCGGGGAGAGTTCCGGCGGCCGCTACCGGCGCGTCGAGCTCGTCCTGACCGTGCGCGACGAGGCCCACCGCAACGAGGTCTTCGTCGCCCTCAGTCGCTCGGAGCTCGTGCGCTACGTGCTGTGAGGCCGGGCTCGGCCCGGCCGCACAGCACGAACTCCCGCGGCCCTCACTCCAGCGCCTCGAGCACGCGCAGCACCGGCAGCTCCTCGCCCGCCGCCGGCTCCGGCAGGAGCCCGTTGGTCCACAGGCTGTCGTCGCTCTGGGCCTCGCACAGGTAGGTCGCGACGGCGCCGAGCGGCTGGTCCGTGCGCAGGTAGCAGGTGCCCTGCGGCAGCGTGAGCCCCTTGGGCTCGTGGTGCGCCTCCAGCGTCAGCTCGCCGAGGTCGGTGCTCTCCAGGATCTTGCGGCTGCCGGCGCGGTGCACGGCGTCGACGCGCGCGACCTCGCCCCGGACCTTCGTGTTCGTGCCGAGCCACGAGATCTCGAGGCCGTGGCCGCGGAAGAAGCCCGCCAGGGAATCGGGCACGGCGTAGGCCCAGGGGCGCGCGACCACGGTGCTGCCGACGAAGCGACCGAAGTGGGGGAGCGTGACGCTCGTCGGCGCGCCCTCGAGCGTGCGCGGGGTGCGCGTCAGGATCTCGATCGGCTCCGGGAACGCCTGCAGGTCGTAGCGCACCGCGATGCGCTCGCGCGGCGCCTGGCAGCCCTCGACCACGGCCAGGAGCTCGCCCGGGTGCTCGGCGCTGAAGTTCAGGAGCTCCACGAGGAACGAGTAGGTCGTGTGCACGCGCTCCTCGAACGAGATGTAGGAGTACGTCTCGAGCAGCACGTCGAGCCGGCCCGTGAGCCCGCGGTAGTTGCTGCCGAAGCGCGGGTGGTGCGTGTAGGTGATCCAGCCCTCGCCGCTCTTCTTCTCGTCGACGAGGAAGTTGCCGTACCAGCCCGTCTCGTGGCCCCAGGTGCCCTTCACCTCGCGCCGCACGGCCGGCAGCAGGCGCTCGCGCATGTAGAGGATCGGCTCCGCGCGCCCGCTCTCGATCGTGTGCGGCACGTCGAAGGTCAGGTCGAAGCGGTGCACCGAGCCATTGGTCGAGTGGCAGTCGACCGTGAGGTGCGGCTTCCACGGCTGGCACACGCGCGTCTGCAGGCACTGCATCTCCAGCGCGCCCTGGCGCATGTAGTCGCGGTTCAGGTTGACGCCGGAGGCGTTCCCGCGCGTGCCCACGCCGCTGACGGGCCCGAGCTGGCCCTCGAGGTTGGCGAGGTCGAGCTTGCGGTTCTCGGGCGAGATGCGGTCGTTGCCGTCGGGGTTGAAGAGCGGCACGACGAGCAGCGTCATGTGCTCGAGCAGATCGCCCAGCTTCCCATCCAGGATGTCGCGCACGAGCATCAGGCTCGCCTCCTTGCCCTCGACCTCGCCGGCGTGGATGCCGTTGATGACGAGCACGACCGGCAGGTTCGCCGCGCGCGCCGCGACCGGCGAGCGCAGGCCGCGCGTCGAGAGCACGAGCAGCGGCAGGTCGCGCCCCTCCGGGCTCGTCCCGAAGCTCTGGCGGACCAGGCGCGGGTCCTTGCGCGCCTCCAGGGCCGCCAGGAAGGCCATCACGTCGGCGTGGCGGGAGGTCTCGAGGTAGCGGGACGACTCGGCCCGCGTCTGGGGGGAGCTCATCGGCGCATGGTAGCCGCCGCTGCCCTGCGCCCTCGGCCGGACGGCGCGGGCCCGCCGGGACGGGGTAGGCTTCCCTGGATTTCCGCCGCCTCCCATGCAAAACCCCGCCTCCGTTCCCGCCACCTCCACGCGCGCGGACGCCTCCGCTCCCGCGCGGCCCGGTCAGGTCCCCGCCGGCGCGCGCGCCCTCGCGCGCCTGTGCTTTTTTTCGCCCTCCGGCGACGCGCCGCGCGCCGAGGCCTGGCGCCGCCTGGACGAGCTGGGCCTGGGCCTCGCACTCGGGGTCGAGCCGGCCGAGCGCCGCAGCCTCGGCTGGAACGGCCTGATCGAGCTGGTGCGGCGCGCCGGCGAGCTCGCCTCGCCGCGCGGCTTCGTCGCCGGCGCCTCGACCGATTCCCTGGCGACCGCCGGGACGATCTCCGAGCAGCTCGAGGGCGTGGTCGAGCAGGCGCTCGCGATCGAGGAGGCCGGCGGCCTGCCGCTGCTCCTGCCGCTGGCCGTGCTCTCGCGCCGCCGCGCGCGCGAGGACGAGTACGTCGAGGTCTACCGCACGCTGCTCGGACGCCTCGCGGGCCCGGTGCTGATCGACTGGACCGGCCCGGCCGCGCGGCCCGAGCTCATGGACTACTTCCCCGGCAAGAGCTTCGAGCGCGTGCTGGCGCTCGACCCGGCCAAGGTGCGCGGCGCGCGCCTCGTGCTGGCCGACGTCGCGCGCGAGACGCGCCTGCGGCGCGAGTGCCTGCAGCGCGACCAGCTCGTCTTCACGGCCGACCGCGAGCACCTCGGGCGGCTACTGCTCGGCATGAACCCGGGCCCCGCCGCGCCGCGCCTGCCGGCGGTCGAGCGTCAGGTCGAGCTGGCCGGCCAGACCATCGCGCTGGGCGACTTCAGTCACGCCCTGCTGAGCGGCACCCTCGCCGAGGCCGAGCGTCTGGCCTCCGCCCTGGCCCGCCTCGACGCCGGCGACGCCGCCGGTCTCCTGTCCCTGCTGGAGTGACCCCCCTGGGACCGCCAGGCTCCAGCCTGGCTTCTTTTCTGCTTCCGTCTCCGCGCACCTCCTCTCTTCGATCCGATTCAGAGGAGCGCGGAGACGCGGAGCGAAGACGCGGAGAGCGAGGAGAAGAACAACAGAGCCGGGCTGGAGCCCGGCGGTCCCGGGGCCACGCTGGAGCGTGGCGCTCCCGGGTCACTCGGCGAGCACGGCGGCGCGCCAGCCGGCGAGGAGCTCCTCCTCGGTCAGCCCCACCAGCGGCAGCAGCTCCTCCGGGCACGTCGCCTCCAGGCACCCCCGCAGCCGCGCGCGTCCGATCTCGCCGTCGACGAAGGCGACCAGCGAGCCGCTGACCCCGTAGCGGTACTTCCCCGTCCAGGCGCGCGCGAGCGTCGCCGGTGCGGCGCCCGTCGCGATCGCCTCGCGCGCCGGCGCGAGCTCCGGGTCCGCGAGCTGCCCCGAGGCGAAGGTCGCCAGCCCCTCCGCGAACCAGTCGATGCCCGTCACGTCGACGAAGTCGGGCGAGGGGTTGTGCTGGCCGTGGTAAACGTGCACGAGCTCGTGCGCGAGCAGGCGCTCGACGTGCCGCTCGTCCGCGGGATCGTGCTCGCAGGCCTCCGTCTTCCAGACGCGCGGGGAGAGCAGGCGCACCTCGTCGGCCACGCCCGAGGCGACCATCCAGCACTCGGTCCGGCCCAGGCCCCACTCGGCCGGGAACGAGGCGTCGAAGGCCGCGCGGTCGGGGTGGATCGTGAGCGTGAGCGGGTGCGGGAAGGGCGCGCCGAAGAAGGCCTCGACCCGCGCCACGGCCGCGCGCACGAGCGGCGCGAGGCGCGCGGCCTCGGCGTCGTCGAGCGGCTGCCACGCGAGGCGCACCAGCTCCGGAGCGGGGGCGGCGGGCGCCTCGACGGGCGCACGGCAGGCGGCGAGGACCAGGACGGGCGCGAGGAGTCGGACCTGCATGGCCCGCGCTACGTCGGCTCTTACCCAAGCGTTTCGGCACCCTTCGTTCGGCCGCGCGGCGCGCACGCGACAATGCGGCCGAGGTGCGCGCATGACCGAGCTCGACCCGACCACGTCCTCCCGCCGGCGATTCCTGGCCTCGAGCGCGGCCCTGGCCGCCGGGGCGGCCGTCGGGGACGCGCTGTGCGGCGCGCAGATCGCGACGTCCCAGGACGGGACGGCGGCGCTCGAGGCCGGCTACGCGCGCATCCAGGCGCGCTACCCGCACTCGAACGTGCACCGGTCGAACCACGTGCCGATGGTGATCGAGGCCCTGGCGACGCTCGGCCGCCCCGACGCGATCGCGCCCTGGCTCGACGAGCACCTCGAGGCCTACGCCCCGGACGAGGGGCCGCGCAACCGCATCGACGCCGCGCGCTGGCGCGAGGTCCTCGCCGACCACGCGTACTTCACCGACTGGCGCGAGCTGTTCCTGGGCGAGCTCGCCACGGACGACTGGCGCGCGGTCCTGGGCCGCTGGGTGCCGCGCTTCGCGCCCGGCCTGGCCGGCGCCGCCACGCACGGCGTGATCCGCACGGGGCACGCGGCGCGCGCCCTGGCGGCGCACGACAGCGCGGTGCGCCGCGCCGAGCTCGCCACCGGGCTCGCCTACTGGGCCGTGAACTTCGAGGAGCTGCCCTGGGACGGCAGCCTCGCCCCCGAGCGCAGCGTGGCCGACGCGCTCGCGCGCGTCACGCTGCGCCGTCCCGCCGTGGAGCCGCCGCGCGGCAACATCGTCACGGGCCTGCGCGCGCTCCAGGACACGCCCTCGTTCCACCCGGTGGCCGGCTGGATCGGCGTCGAGGACCCCGCGCGCACGCTGGGCGAGATGGCCTCGGCCTTCGCGCGTCTGTACCTCGCCAATCCCGAGCGGCGCATCGCCTTCACGCACGCGATCACCGCGCCGAGCGCGCTGCGCCTGCTGATCCCGTACCTCGACGAGGAGACCGTGCGCGACGCCACGCGCCGCGCCTGGCAGGCGGCCGCGGGCCTCTTCGTCGTCTACGGGGTCTCGCGCGGCGCCGACGTCGCCGCGCGGCCGGCCGAGCGCGCCGCGCTGATCGCGGCCTGCGTCGCGAACGGCGGTGCCCACAGCATCAAGCTGACCGAGGCCTGCCTGCGCGAGGAGGCGCTCTCGCGCGATCCGCTCCTCCTGGCCGCGGCGCGCGACGCGGGCGCGGAGCTGAACGGCTGAGGAGCCCCGAGCCCGTGAGGGGCCGGTGCCCAGGACCGCGGATGAACTCCTCGACGGGCGCCCTCCGCCTGCCCGGCGAGGGAACGGAGGTGCTCGATGACCCGTGACGATCCCGCCATGCCCACCCCGCTCCCCGACCACGTCCTGCGCAGCTTCGAGCGCCCGGACGAGGTACGCGTCTTCCCGAAGGGCCGCTTCGAGCTGGTGCGCCTGCGCGGCCAGACCTTCGGGCGCGCGACCTACCAGCCCGGCTGGCGCTGGTCGGTGGACGTCGGTCAGGAGCTCGGCAAGCCCTTCTGCGACGTCGAGCACCTCGGCTACGTGCTCGCGGGCCGCGCCACGGCGGCCTTCGCCGACGGGCGCGTGATCGTGCTCGAGCCGGGCATGCTGTTCCACGTCTCGTCGAAGCCGCACGACTCCTGGGTCGTGGGCGACGAGCCCTACGTCTCGCTGCACTTCCTCGGCGCCGAGGCCTACGCCCGCAGGTAACCCTCGGGAGCGCCCCGGCCGTGGCGCTTCCGGCTTCAGGCGCGGGCGAAGGCCACGGGTGTCCCGCGCTTCGCCAGCACGACCCGATCGCCGAGCTGCGGCAGCCAGGCCTCCGTCCCGTGGCGCTCGCGCAGCTTCGCCGCCAGGGCCGCGCGCTTCTCCTCCTCGCCGTGCACCAGGGCCACGCGCGCCCCGGAGCGCACCAGCGGCGCGACCCACTCGACCAGCTCCGTCTGCCCGGCGTGGGCGGAGAAGCCGCCCAGGGTGCGGATGCGCGCCTTCACCGCCACGCTCTCGCCGAAGATGCGCACGTTCTTCGCCCCGCCGACCAGGGCGCGGCCGAGCGTGCCGCGCGCCTGGAAGCCGACGATCACGACGTCGGTCGAGGGCCGCCAGAGGTTGTGGCGCAGGTGGTGCAGGATGCGCCCGCCCTCGCACATGCCGCTGGCCGAGAGGATCACGATCCCGCGCCGGTCGTTGAGGCGCATCGACTCCTCGGGCGTGCGGCACAGCTCCAGCCGGCGCGGCTCGAGGGCCTCGCAGCGCACGCCGGAGGCCGTGCGCTGGAAGCAGTCCGCGTGGCGGCGGTAGAGCTCGGTCGCGCGCACCGCCATCGGGCTGTCGAGGAACACCGGCAGCTCGGGGATGCGCCCGTCGCGCTCGAGCAGCCCGATGTAGTGCATGACCTCCTGCGCACGTCCGACGGCGAAGACCGGGACGATCACGTTGCCGCCGTCCTGGAGCGCCTCGTTCAGGGCCTGGGCCAGCTCCGCCACGGTCGCGTCGAGATCCTTGTGGTCGCGGTCACCGTAGGTGGACTCGAGCAGGACCAGATCCGCCTCCGCCGGCGGCTCGGGCGGCAGGAGCAGCGGCTCGCGGCGCCGGCCGAGGTCGCCGGAGACGACCAGCTTGCGCTCGAACGTGTCCTCCCGCACCCAGGCCTCGACCGAGGCCGCGCCCAGGATGTGCCCGGCGCGCACGAAGCGGATGCGGAGGCCGGGCGCCAGCTCCACCTCGCGCTCGAAGGGGTGCAGGACGAGCTTCGCCAGCGCGCGCTCGGCGTCCGCGACCTCGTACAGCGGCTCGACCGGCTTCTTCCCGGACCGCTCGCGCCGGCGGCTCTCGCTCTTCGCGTCCTGCTCGTGGATGTGGGCCGAGTCGCGCAGCAGGACGCCCAGCAGGTCGCCGCTCGGCTGCGTGCAGTGGATCTTGCCGCGGAACCCGTCGCGCACGAGCTTCGGCACGAGCCCCGAGTGGTCGACGTGCGCGTGCGTCAGCACCACCGCGTCGAGCCCCGCCGGGTCGAAGGGGAAGGCTCGCGCGTTGCGCGTCCGCGCGTGGCGCTCGCCCTGGCACAGGCCACAGTCGAACAGCACGCGCGCCTGCGCCGTCTCCAGCAGGTAGAGCGAGCCCGTGACCTCGCCCGAGGCCCCGAGGAAGGTCAGACGCGCGAGCTCCTCGTCCTCGAGCCGCCGGAAGCCGCGATGGTGCTTGCCCATGGGCGGAGTCTACCGACCCCACCCATGGACGAATGGATCAGCTCTTGAGCTCGGGCGGGAATACCTGTGTGCGCGCTCCGGTCGCGAGATCGAGGCGGTAGACGCGAGCCTGGTGCAGCGTCAGTGCCTCGTGGTCGGATACGGAGCGTAGGAAGTGCTCATTATCGAGTCGTGGGATCTCTCGCAGATTCAGGCTCCCAGGATCGAGCACGAAGAACGAGCCCGGCCAGGTGGCCGAGCTGAGAACGATCGGACCCTCGTCGGGAAGGATCTCCTCCTCCCAGCGCCAGGGTTCGCGGAAACCCTGATCGTTTGGCAGTAGCGACGCGGTGCCGGCCGCGAGTACCTGCGAGCGCTCACCCGTCTCGGGCTCGAGGCACACCACGCCTTCCGGACCAAGATCGAGGAGCAGGCGCCCATCCGGCAGCATCGCCAGGAGCTCGGTCCCCTTGGCGAGTAATGGGCGCTGCGTGCGCAGGTCCGGGTCGTACAGCGACCAGCCATCGACGAAGTTCCCGATCAGCCAGTCTCCAGGGCGAACGTAGACGTCCCAGGCATCGAGCTCGAGCTGGCGCGTCGGGTAGTCCCGGCCGCGGAAAGGGTCGCGCACGAGGGCCTCACCCTGAGCGCTCGCCCCGAGTCTCTGGCCCTGTCCGAGCCAGCTCCAGTTGTTCGAGCCCCGACGCTGTTCCCGCACCTCGCTCCCCTCGCGGAGGTCGAGCACGAGCTCCCGTTCCTGCTCGCGCAACGCGAGGTGCAGCGTCGCCGGCCGCATGAGGCCGCGCTCGTCAGGCTGCGAGAGGACGCGGTAGGTCACCAGGTCGCGCGCCAGGACGTGCCAGGCCCCGGTCGTGAGGTCCAACGCGAGCACGTGGATCGGCATCTCGTCCCAGCGTCCATCCCAATGGTGGACGGCCAGGAAGAGCTGCTGGCCGTCTGCCGTCGACCACGTGGAGTTCACAGTGAAGTCATTGGCCAACGGGTCGATCCGAGCCCGCTCGTCGAGTCGCGCGGCGGACCAGAGTGTCGAGCCAAGGGCGAGCGGTAGGACCGGGATCGACCCCATGAACAGTGCGCGGCCAACCCGCGAGCTGCGTCGATTGCCGAGCAGGAACGCGAGTCCAGCGGAGACGAGGCCCGCCGCGAACGCGAGCGCGCTCCCCGACAGGATCTCGCTTGTCGTGGGGTGGTAGCCCTCGACGAGCACGTGTCCGACCGGATACCCGGCCAGCCCTAGCACCAGCCCCGCGGCCAGGATCGCCGTTCCCCCGCGCAGAGCCCAGGCTGAGCAGGCGAAGGTCCAAGCGGAGAGCGCCACAACCGCGGGCAGCGTGACCCGCAGCTCGGGCGTCCAGAAGGAATCGCCGCGCCCGTGCAGCCGGGCGAAGAGCAGCGCGCAGGCGAAGCCGAGGAGCCCGGCCCCGACGCACGTCACGAGGTGCAGGCCAAGCTTGGCCGCGAAGGCCAGCCCGAGCCCGCCCGGCAGGCGCTCGAGCCAGCGCAGGCCCGGCCCGCGCCGCTCGCGCCCGAGCAGCTCGCCACCGATGGCCGCCAGCACGACGACCACGAAGATCGCCATCAGGCTCACCGCCATCCACGGATCGCCGACGAAGCGCCGCGGCAGCCGCAGGGCCGCCAGGCCCGCGAGCACCGGCAGGGCCAGCGCCAGGAAGAAGAGCGTCGCGCGGTGCTCGCGCCACTCGCGCCACAGGTGCAGGCGGAAGGTCTTCACGCCGCCACCTCCTTCCCGCTCGACGTGCCCTGCGGCAGCGGCGCGCTGCTCTCCTCGAGCACGCGCAGGAGCCCCTTCGCGACGCGCGCCGACTCGCCGTCGAGCTCCAGGACCTCCTCCAGCGTCCCGTGGCGCCGGATGCGGCCCTCCGACAGCACCATCACGCGCGCGGCCATGCGTGCGGCCACGTCCAGGTCGTGGGTGACCGCCAGGGTCGGGATCTCGTGCTCGGCCAGCTCCGCCAGGAAGCCCGCGAGCAAGTCGCGCCGCGCCAGCGGATCGAGCCCGGCGAAGCACTCGTCGAGCAGCAGGAGCTCCGGCGACTGCGCCAGGGCCGCGACGAGCTGCGCGCGCGCCGCCTGGCCGCGCGAGAGGTCCTGGAAGCGCCGCGCGAGCGGGAGCTCCCAGGCCTCCGCCAGGCGCGCGGCCCGCGCCGCGTCCCAGCGCGGGTACTGCGGCGCGAGGAAGGCGAAGAGCTCCGCCGGCGTCATCCAGCCCGGGTTGTCGTACTGGTCCGGGACGTAGCCGACGCGCAGGCGCAGCGCGCGCCCGTCGCGCAGCGGATCGAGCCCGAGCACGCGCAGCGAGCCCGCGTCGGCCTTCAGGAGGCCCAGCAGGAGCCGCAAGAGCGTGCTCTTCCCCTGTCCGTTCTCGCCCAGCAGCACGGTCACCCCCGGCTGCAGAACGAAGCCCACGTCGTCGAGCACGCGCGTCTTGCCGAAGCGCTTGCTCACCCCCTCGACCCTCATGATCTCGCTCATCCCGTCCTCCTCGTCCAGGCCTCCTCCCGCAGGAGGCGTTGCACGTCCTCGAAGGTGTGTCCGGCGCGCAGGGCCTCGCCCAGCGCCCGCCGCAGCACCATCAGCGTCTTCGCGCGCCGCTCCTCGGCCGCCACGTCGGGGCCGCGCAGCGTGACGAAGACACCGACTCCGTTGATCGCCTCGGTCGCCCCCAGGCGCTCGAGCTCCTGGTAGGCGCGCGCGACCGTGTTGTGGTTGACCAGCGCCTGCGCGGCCATCGCGCGCACGCTGGGGAGCTGGGTCCCGGGCTCCAGCGCCCCGCTGGCGATCGCATCCAGCACGAGCTCGACCAGCTGCCGCGAGGGCGGCACGTCCGAGTCGGGATCCACGGCCCAGTCCATGGGCCGTACCATCGTCCTGGTACGGCAGGACGCTGGAGGCGAAGCGCGATTCCGGTCAGCGGGCCGGGCCCGCGACGAGCACCGTGTGCGTGCCCTCGGACAGGTCGTGGCGCTCCGGGTGGGCCAGGCCGGCCTCCCGGAAGATCTGCTCGTACTCCGCGACCGTGTAGGCGGCGCCACGCGGCGTGGTCGCCACCATGACCAGGTCGAAGGCCGCCGAGCGCGGCGGCGTCACGCGGTCCTCCTCCAGCACGAACTCGAGCACCGCCACGCGTCCGCCCGGGGCCAGGGCCGCGCGGCAGCGCGCGAGGAATCCCGCGCAAGCCTCGCGCGCGAAGTGGTGCAGGAAGTTCGTCACCAGGATCGCGTCGTGGCCGCTGCCGAGCTCGACCTCGAAGGCACTGCCCGGCAGGTAGCGTGCACGCGCTCTCAAGCCTGCCTCCTCGGCGTGCGCGCGCGTCACCGCCAGCACGCCGGGCCAGTCCTGGAACGTGACCTGGCACTCCGCGGAGCGCCGCGCGACCTCGATCCCGTACAGGCCGTGCCCGGCGGCCACGTCCAGCAGGCGCCGCGGCGTGCCCCCGGCGCACACCACGTCCGCGACGGCCGGAGCGAGGGCACGCGCGACCGGGACCATCGCGCGCGCGAACTCGACCCACACCGGGTTCTCGGCCGCGACCGTGCCGCCGGCGCGCTCGACCGTGCCGCCGCGCCGCACGGCGCCGTCGAGGTCGTCGAAGCAGCGCACCAGCCCCGGATCGGTCAGGAAGGTCGCGATCGAGCCCTGGTAGGCCGGGGAGCGGCGGTCGAGGAAGCGCGCCGCGACCTCGGCGCAGGCGTAGCGCTCGCCGCGCTTCGCCAGGAACCCGTGGGCCACCAGGTGATTCAGCAGCGCTCGCAGCCCGCGCTCGGAGGCCCCGGCCAGCGGGACGAGCGCCGCGGGCGTGTCCGCGCCGGCCGCGACGTGCGTGAAGAGGTCCAGCCGGATCGCGCAGGCCAGCGCCGCGCTGGCCTGGTAGCCGGTGAGCGTCGCGTAGATGCGCTCCGGCGTCAGCTCGCTCCGGGGGTCCATCGCCTGGGAGGAATCCTAGCCCGGACCATTCCCGAGACCTCGGCTGCAACGTCGCGCCTGCCGCACTCCGCAGGCTTCGACGGCGTCTCGCTCGAGGCCTCGTGAACGACGGGCCGGACCAGCGCGGACCGGGCCGGGCGCGACTCCGGTCCGCGGCCTCGATTTCCACGAGCGGGGTCACGCTCCGCACCCCGGAGCCGAATACTGGCGCGCCCGTCCCGGCCCCACGCTCCCTCCCATGCATCTCGCGCGCGCCCTGCTGCTCCCCATCCTCCTCGCCGGAACCGCCGCGGCCCAGGGCGAGACCGGCTTCCTGCGCGGCCAGGGGCGGCTGGACGTCTCGCCCAGCTACAGCATCGACCTCACCGACGAGGTGCGCCTGGAGAACCCGACCGAGGAGTTCGACGACGGCGTGCGTCAGCTGATCAACCTCTACGCGGCCTACGGGTTGCGCGACGACCTCGACCTCGTGCTGAACGCCGCCTGGGTCGCCGCCGCGGCCGACGGCGAGCCGGCCTTCGACGACGAGTCCGACCTGCAGGACGTCGCGCTGCAGGCGAAGTGGCTCGTGCACGAGCGTCCGCTCGGCGCGGGCACCCTGCGCACGCTGCTCGCGCCCGGCGTGCGGCTGCCCGGAGGGGACTACGTCGACTACTCCGCCAACCCGCTGAACGGCCTGGGCGACGGCACGACGGTGCTGCTCGGGCGCGCGATCCTCCACTACGGCTGGGGGGGCTCCTACGCGGCGCTCGAGACCGGCTACGACCACAAGAACGGGCCGCTGGACGACGAGGTTCCGCTGCACCTCTCGCTCGGCACGACCTCCGGACGCGTGACCTACCAGGCCTTCCTCACGAACCTCTACGCGCTCGGCGACGAGGTCGCCAGCCCGCGCCTCTCCGACGAGCGCGACGGCTACCTGCGCGTCGGCCTGGGAGCCTACGTGCGCGTCAGCGAGCGCTTCGGGCTCTCGCTCTCGGTGCGCCACAGCGACGACGGCACGAACGAGAGCGACGGAGCCTCGCTGGGGCTGGTGTTCCGCTGGTGAGTGCCGGTGGGCGACGCGCCCCGGTCAGCGGATGACCCAGCTGCCGCCCACGTAGACGTGCCCGCAGGAATGGCCGTGGACGTGCACGTACCGCTTGGCGTGCCCCGGCGGCACGCCGTGCACGTGGTGGACGTCGCGCGGGTAGACGCAGCCGGACGCGAGGGCGCCCAGGAGCACGAGGGCGATGAGACGCTTGCGCATGTGCCTTCCTCCGCGCCCCCGATCGGAGGGCCGGGGGCGTGGACTTGATGCGTGCCGCGGCTCCGCAGGAACCGGGCTGGGTACGATCTTCCGGGCCATGCTCTCCGCCTTCGTCGCACTCGCCCTGACGCTCTCCCCCGGCGACCCCGTGCCCGTGCGGGTCGACACGCGCGTCGAGCTCCTGACGCTCGTGTGGCGTCTGATCGGCGCGAGCGAGTTCAACCAGCCGCAATCGGGCTCGCCCTACGCGCGCGCGGTCGACGAGTGGTTCGGCCCGGCGCGCGAGCACCGCGTGTGCGCCCTGGCCAAGGGTCTGCGCGCCCTGCGCGGGATCTCCCACAACGCCGTGCCGGACCTGGCGTTGCACCTCACGCCGCTGCCGGAGCTCGCCCTGCGCATGCCGCTCGAGCCGTGGCCCGAGCGCCTCGACAAGCGCTGGCAAGGCGCGAAGCTCGAGCCCTTCCTGGTGGAGCTGCGCCGCTTCGCCGAGGAGACCGGCTTCCTGGAGTTCGCTGCCGAGCATGCCGAGCTCTACCGCGCCGCCGAGGCCAGCCTCGCGCAGCAGGTGCAGGACTCGCACGTGGTCGAGTGGCTGGGCGAGTTCTTCGGCCTCGAGACCGGCACGAGCTACACGGCCATCGCTGGCCTCCTGTGCGGGCCGAGCAACTTCGGCGTGAGCGTGCGCCTGCCGGACGGGACGCTCGAGCTGTGGCCGGTCCTCGGCGCCGGCGCGTGGACGCCCGAGGGCCACGCGCACTACGACGCGGGCGTCATCCCCACCGTCGTGCACGAGTTCACGCACGCCTTCGCCAACCCCGTCATCGAGGGGCACTGGGCGCTGTTCGAGCCGGCCCTCGAGCGCCTGTTCGAGCCCGTGAAGAAGATGATGGCGAACCAGTCCTACCCCTCGCCGCGCATCTACGCCTGCGAGTCGCTGGTGCGCGCCTGCGTCACGCGCCACGCCGCGCGTTACGGCGGCGCGGAGGCGGCCCGGCGGCAGATCGAGTACGAGGTCTCGCGTGGCTTCGCACACACGGGCCCGCTCTCCGAGCTGCTGGCGCAGTACGAGGCTCGGCGCGCCGAGTTCGCGAGCCTCGGCGCCTTCGCGCCCGAGCTGGCGCGCTTCTTCGCGGCCAGGGCCGAGGAGGCTCCGGAGCCGGCTGGGAAGGACGGCTGACCGGCCGTGCGGTCCGCCCCAGTGAGCGTACAAGCCGCGCGCGTTCCGCCCGCGCGTCGAGCGTACCCTCGGCCGCCATGTCGCCCGCCGAACGCCGCGCCCTGATCGAACGCTACGCGGCCGGTCCGAAGCTCCTGGCCGAGACGCTCGCTAGCGTGCCGGTCGATGCCCGGCAGTGGCGCCCGGCGCCCGGCAAGTGGTCCGTCCACGAGATCGTGTGCCACTGCGCCGACAGCGAGACGATCTCGGCCACGCGCATCCGCTTCCTCGTCGGCGAGGAGCGCCCCACGATCCTCGGCTACGACCAGGACCGCTTCGCCCAGCGCTTCGACTACCACGCCCTGCCGCTCGACCTCGCCCTGCGCCAGGTCGAGACCGTGCGCGCCTGGACCGCCGACCTCCTGCGCCGCTTCCCCGACTCCGCCTGGTCCCGCGAGGGCCACCACACCGAGTCCGGCCACTACACCGCCGAGGACTGGCTGCGCATCTACGCCGAGCACCTCGAGCAGCACGCGCGCCAGATCGAGCGCAACCGGGAGGCCTGGGGGGCACGCGGCTGAGGTCAGGACGCCCGCCAAGAACCCGCGCAGGTCGCTGGCCCGAACCCTCGCCGGGGGGCCGAGCCTCGCTCCCTCTCGTTTTGCCCGAAGGGAGTAGGATCTGGCCATGGCCTCACGGTTCGGCCGTCTGTCCCTGGGCTGGGCCGCCCTCGCACTCTGCGGGGCGTCGAGGGTCGAGGCCCAGCGAGCCGCGCCCGCGGAGCTCTATCGACTGACGCTGCCCTGCAAGCCCGCACCGCCGCCTTCGGGCGAGAGCTCCTCGGCCTGGGCGGTTGCCGGGGAATGGGTCGTCGGATCCTGCGAGCGTCCGGACGAGCGCGGGTTCCGGTGGTCGCGCGCGGTGGGACCGAATCTGCTCCTCCCGGCCCCTGGCGCGGTCGCGTCCTGGGCCACGGCCGTCAACCGGATGGGCACGGCCGCGGGCGTCTCCTACCCGGGCGAGGTCCTCACGCTCTGGAGCGCGGCGGGCGGAGCGGGCCTTCCCCTCGCGCTCCCCTACGTCAACGCCGCCGACCTGCGCCCCACGGCGATCAACGACGCCGGAGTCCTCGTGGGCCACGTCGAGACCCTGGACGGGTTCCGTAGCTGGGTCTGGGATCCCGTGAATGGCTCGCGCGCGCTCCCGAGCCTCGGCTTTCCCCCCTTCGGCCTGGCCACGGACATCAACGCCCTCGGACAGATCTCGGGCTACATCGAGCCCAGCTTCCCGGTCACGAGCCCGATCCCGTTCCTCTTCGACCTTGCCTCGGGGACCTCCACGTTCCTCGCGAGCGCGAGCGGCGGCCAGGCCTTCGGACTCGACGACGCCGGCAACGTCGTCGGTCAGGTGATCTCCTTGCCGAACGGACCCTCGCCTCCGTGCCTGTGGCGTTCGAGCACGGACCGGCTGGACCTGACCGAGGGCTCGGCCCACGCCGGAGCGAGCGGAGTGGCGCTGGACGTGAACCGGGACGGGCTGGTCGTCGGCGAGCTCGTCCCGAACACCCTCCCCAGCCAGCGCCGAGCCTTCGTCTGGTCCGAGGCGCTCGGCCTGCGGGATCTGAACGACCTGGTCGAGAATCGCGGCTCGATCCTGCTGCTCACGGCCCTCGACGTCTCCGACCGCGGCTGGATCGTCGGGATCGCGCGCGACACGGCCAGCGGCACGCAGACGATGGCCTTCCTGCTGCGTCCGCGCTGAGCGCACGAGCGGCGGCCCGCGGTCCTCCGCCGGCGATTGCTGCGCGCGGCCGCAGTGCGGGGACGAGCGCCCCACGATCCTCGGCTCCGACCAGGACGCGCTTCACCCAGCGTCTCGACGACCATGCCCTGCCACTCGACACGGGCACGGCGCCTCACGGACGCCGCGGTTGCAGCTCGGGGAACGCGCGCTCTCCAGGCGTGAGCAGGAGGGCCTGCGAGCCACCCGCCCCATCGCAGGTGACCTGCAGGCGGATCGGACGCTCGGTGGCCAGCGGCGGGAGCGCGACCAGGAACGGCGTCCAGCGGCCCTGCCCGGACAGCTCGGCGAAGGCGAGCTCGAGCTGCGCGAGCGGAGGCTCGGGTCCGGACTCCCAGCCACAGGTGAGGCGTGCCGTGCCCTCGGGCGGGGTCTCGCCGGCGAGTGCGATCCGGAAGACGAGCACCGACGGCGTGGGGCAGGCCTCGAGCGGAGCCGTCAGGCCCGCGGGACCCGTCGAGCCGAGCTCCAGCACGGGGCGCTCCAGCCCGAACGCGCGTCCGCTCCGGAGCGGCACCGCTGCGCCCGTCCCCGCCCGTCCGCCGAGCCGCCAGCCGGAGAGCAGCCGGGTCCGGCCGCTGTAGCGCGCCGGGAGGACGAAGGACGGCATGGCCGGCGCGCTGCGGGGCACGCGCGTCTCCGCGACCTCGAGATCGCGTCCGGCCGGGTCCTCGATCCAGACGCGACGCACCAGCGTCACTTCCCCGCTCGCTCCGATGACGAAGGGCACGGTCTGCTTCCAGGGCACGCACCAGCCCTTCGGCGTTCGCAGGGCGCCGTCGACCACGATGCGGCTCGGGGCCGTGAACGTCGCAGGGTCGAGGTCCGCGAGCTCGAGCCCCCGCATCGGGTTCAGGGGCGTGACGTCGATGTCGTCGCGCGCGAAGACCTCGCGCGTGAGCGGACCGATCCCGTAGTGGTGGTGCCAGGCGCTGGGCAGTCCCCGATCGAAGCGGGGCTGGCCCGTGTGACCGGCCTGGGCGCGGGCCTCCAGCAGCACGAACAGCGTGCCCGGCGGCGGCTCCGGGATCCGTGCGGCGAGCTGCTCGGGCACGCTGCGGTCGAGGCGGCTGTTCTCGCGGTAGAGGGCCTGCAGGCCGACCATGCAGGCGGCGAGCGTCACGGCGCAGGCCGCCACCGCCGCGCCGAGCACGCCCGCCGGCCAGCGCCGTCCCCTGCGAGCGGCCGCGCGCAGGAGCGCCTCGAGGCCGCAGCCGGCGAGGAGGGCGAAGCCGCCGGAGGGCAGCGTCCACAGGCGGCTCCCCAGGGGCTGCGTGCGGAGGACGACGTTCGGGACGAAGGCCAGCAGCACCACGCCGGCCCCGAACAGCGCGAGCCAGCCGAGGCGGGGCGGAGCCCGGCCCGGCGCGGAGCTCGCCGCGAGCGGCCTGGCCGCGGCCCAGCTGGCCGCGAAGAAGGCGCCGGTGATCCCGAGCAGGCCGAGCGTGATCACGCCTCGGGCCGAGCGCAGCTCCTGCGACGCCTGGAGCAGGCCGCCGAGGACGAGCTCGCGGCCCCCCGAGCCGAGGCTCGTCCTGCGGACGTCGCGCGCGACCTGGACCAGGCGCGGCCAGAGCTCGCCGGGGGAGATCAGCGTCTGCGGGCTGCCGCGCTCGCCCGCCGGCACCGTTGCGAAGTAGAGCAGGAGGTAGAGCCCGACCGCGGCGAGGCACGCGCCCGTGACTTTCAGCGCCAGGCGCGCGCCGCGCCCGAGCGGCTGGTCCGCGGGCCGCGCCGCCAGGAACAGGAACGGCAGCGCGGGGATGGCCGCCGCCGCCGCCTCGTTCCAGCACGCCACGTGGAACGCGAGGACGAACGGCAACCACAGGGACAGGAGCCCGTGGCTCGGGCGCCGGAGCGCGACCAGCGCCAGGACCAGGAAGGCGCTCAGCGCCGCGTCATAGCCCAGGGCCGCCATCCAGAAGACCGACTCGTGGCACTGGGGCACGACCAGGAACAGGAGCCCCGCGGCGCTCGCCGCGAGCACGCCGACGTTCGCGCGCCGCAGGACCGCGTAGAGCAGGAACCCGGCCAGCCCGTGCACGAGCGCCATGAGGACGTGCACGCACCACTCGTTGCCGTAGGCGAGCGTGATCAGGTTGGTGTAGGTCAGGAAGTACACCGGGCGGATGAAGAATGGACGCTCCGCCGTGAACGTCGCCGGCAGGTGCAGGGCACCGGACACGGGATCGCGCCGGAGCATGGCGTAGTCGTCGGCCATGCGCCCCAGATCGCCGCCGAAGTACAGGGTCGCGACGGCCCACACGGCGAGCACGAAGAGGAAGAGGCGCGGACTCGGCGCCCCAGAACGGCTCGAGATCGTGGCTCCGTCCATGCGGCCGCCCCGTGCGGGCCACCAGCTTAGCCGGGGTGATCTCGGCATCCCGGCCGCGATGCAGGCGACGCGCTCGACGGAGCGCGCGCGCCAGATCGAGCGCGACCGGACGGCCTGAGGGCAGGCGGAGCGGCAAGGCGACCCCGGCGGGGGGCGAGCCGGGCCGATCGTGCTCGGACGGAGCGCCACCGAGCGCGTTGCGGGCTCGCGCCCGCCCCGCGAACGGCGGCGGTCACCCTGACGAGGAGTAGCCCATCGGCGATGGGCTAGGCCATCGAAGATGGCCTATTCCGCGTCAAGGTGACCGCTCCGGATCACCGGGCGGGCTCACGCCCGCCCGGTGATCCGGAGCGCGGATTCTCGGACGGGCTCCTAGCCCAGGCGGCCCAGGAGCCCCTCGAGCTGCGCGCGGAAGCGGCGGCTCACGGCCAGGCGCGCGCCGTCCGCCAGGTGCACCTCCAGGTCACCGTGACCGGTGGGCCGCAGCGAGACGATGCGCAGGACGTTCAGGAGCGCGCCGCGGTGCACGCGCGCGAAGGGCAGCCCCTCCAGGCGTCGCTCGAGGTCCGCCAGCGTGGTGCGCAAGAGGCAGTCATCGCCGCCGGCGTGCACGCGGGCGTAGTTGCCGGCCGCCTCGATCCACACGATCTCCTCCCAGCGCAGCGGGACCCGCGTGCCTCCGCGCCGGACCACGAGCCATCCACCGGGGTCGGTCTCGCGTGTGCGCGCCGTCGAGAGCGCCTCGAGCCGGCGCTGGATGCGGCTCCACCCGGCGGGCTCGCGGAGCTCCCGCGCGCGCGCGACGGCCTCGGCCAGACGCTCCTCGTCCACGGGCTTCAGCAGGTAGTCGAGGGCCTGCACCCCGAAGGCATGCAGCGCGAACTCGGCGCGGGCCGTGACGAACACCACCACCGGGCGCTCCTCGTGGTTCAGGCGCTCGAGCAGCGCGAATCCGTCCAGGCCCGGCATGAGCACGTCGAGCAGCACGAGGTCCGTGCATGCGCCGCAGGAGGACGAGGAGCACCGGCGAGGAGCCGTGGAGGTCTGGTGGGAGGCCCAGGCGTCGCTCCTGCTCGTCGAGGAGGGCCGCGTCCACTTCCCCCATCGCGGCGCCCGAGCGCTACCCCCGCGTGGCCGTGCAGTCGCCCCTCCTCGAGGCGGAGGACTTCAC
>Ga0315910_10001225_pt1 | contig 23907 bp, 22 predicted proteins | sample EdamamesoilMG_FD_204470 | JGI IMG/M metagenome (GOLD analysis project Ga0315910, IMG submission 204470) | Garden soil microbial communities collected in Santa Monica, California, United States - Edamame soil | ecosystem: Environmental > Terrestrial > Soil > Garden | place: USA: California... | reverse complement strand
CGGCCCGATCGAAGTGAAGGGAAAAGGGACGATGTCGACCTTCTGGCTCCTCCGCGAGCGACCTGCCGTGAGTCGTGCCTAGAACCCATTGGGTCGTTCGGTAGACTCGAACCTTCTTTCGCGTTCCCCCTCACGAGGTGTATGGATGGCCGCCGGACGTGTTCACGGCGACGCTCGGAAGGACGCTCGGGTTGGGCTTGGTGCTCGCGGGGGCCGCGGTACCGGGGCACGCTCGCGCCGAGTCGAAAGGCATCGAGCCGGCGTCGTTGAGCTGGGTGCGCGCGCGAGGAGCCGAGGTTTGTCCCGGGAGCTCGGAGGTTTCCCGAGCTGTCGAAGCGCGGCTCGGAGGGTCCGCGCTGGTGCCGGCGGCGCAAGCCAAGGTCGTGGTCGAAGCGTCGGTGGAAGGCCGAGCTTCTGGGGGATTTCGCGTCGAAATCCAGCTCCTCCGCGATGGGGCGACGATCGGACAGCGTGAGATCGAGAGTCCGGATCCGGCGTGCGGCGACGTCGTCGAGAAGGCGGTCCTCGCCATCGCGCTGATGATCGATCCGGAGACCCCGCTCACGGCGCCACCACCACCCACGCCACCGCGCGAAGCATCACCCCCTCCGGAGCCCCCGCCACCGGCAGCAGCCGCGGAGCCCTCCGATCGAGGAGGAGCGCCCGCACCGTCGCCCTGGCAGGGCGATCTGGAGCTTGCCTTCGGCATCTACGCGGGCTTGTTGCCCGACGTTGCTCCGGGGGCCTTCGTGAGGGGTCGCGCGATACCTCCGCGTCTCCCGTTCGCCGTCGAGCTCGAGGGCGGATACCTCCCCGAACAGTCGGTCGAAGCCCTGCCGGGCAAGGGCGGACGCTTCACGCTCTTCTTTGCCGGCGCCTCGCTCTGCAGCCGGCCACCGCGCGACAGTCGCCTCGCCGGCTCGGGCTGCGCGGGAATGCGCCTGGGCTCGATGGTCGGTCGTGGCTACGGCTTCGATATCAGCCCGAAATTCCAGTCTTGGGTGCCCACGCTGGCCGCGCGAGGAAGGCTCTGGTTTCGTCCTTTACGCGGGCTCGCCGTGCTCGTCGGACCGGATTTTCTGGTACCGCTCAAGCGCGACCAGTTCACGACCCGGGTTTCGGGCCAAACCACGCCGCTTTTTCGGATGTCGCCGGTCGCCGTCGGCTTCGAGCTCGGCGCCGCGTGGGAGCTCTGACTCATAAATCCGGGCCCGGGCGTCCAAGTGCTCTTCTAGACCTGCCCCCCGCGCTGGCTCTTGCTCCCGCCCAAGCCCGACTTCGACCACGTTTTCACCGAGTCGAGCGCCTTCGTGTGGCGTGTGCTCGGCCGGCTCGGGGTGGCTCGACCGGACATCGCGGACGTTTGCCAGGAAGTCTTTCTCACCGTGCACCGAAGGCTCGCCGATTACGACGGACGCGTCCCCGTTCGCGCCTGGATCTACGGCATCGCCGTGCACACGGCGGCGGACTACCGCAAGCGAGCGCGCCGCCGCCGCGAGGATCCGTTCCCCGTCCCGCCGGAGCCGAGCGCTCCAGCGTCGCAGCACCGCGATCTCGAGGTCGCTCGCGCGAGCGAACGGCTCCAGGCGGTGCTCGCGACGCTCGACGCGAACAAGCGCGACGTGTTCGTGCTCTACGAGCTCGAGGAGCTCAGCATGAGTGAGGTCGCGAGCATCCTCGAATGTCCACTGCAAACCGCGTATTCGCGCCTCAATGCCGCGAAGCGCGCCGTTCTCACGGCGTTCACCGAAGCCGGCCTGGTGAACGCCCGAAGTCTCGGCACGGACACGAAATGACGACCCCCGACGACCCTCCGCGCCATCGCGCGCTCGACGACGAGCTGGCGAGCGACCCTCCGCGCCTTCGAACGCTCGGCGACGAGCTCCCGCACGACCTTGCCCTCGCCCTCCGAAGGTCCGCGGACGAACCACCGACCGCACTCGAGATCGCGGCACTCACGATGGGCCTCCGGCGCGCCATCGAGCGCGAACCCGCTCCGCCCACTTCGACGACGGCGTCCCGGCGTCGGCACGTGGGCCTCAGGCCGGCCACGCTCGTGATGACGTTCGCGCTCGGCGCCGGCGCGGGGATCGCCGTGTCCGGGGTGTCGTATTGGGTGCTCCACGGCGGCGAGCAGCCGGCGACGCCGCGAGGAGAAACCCACCAGGCCGCCCCATCGTCGCCGTTGGAAGCCGCGCCCGGGCAACGCGCCGGTGGCAACCAGGCGCCGGCGCCGCTCGAGCCCACGGTTTCGCGCACGCCGGATCCGACGGGACCGAGCGTCGTGCGCGGACCCGCGCCGGCGCGCGACGATGTGACGCCGCTCGTCGCCGAAACGGCGCCGGCCGGCGCGTCCCCCGGCGAGCTTTCGCTGCTCGCTCGCGCACAGGCCTCGCTCGCCGGCGATCCGCTCGGCGCTCACACTTTGGTGAAGGAACACGAGCGCACCTTTCCCCGCGGCGTGTTGGTTCAGGAGCGCGAGGTGATCGCGATCGATGCCCTTCTCAGGCTGGGACAGGAGGATCAGGCGCGTGCACGCGCCGAGCGTTTCCATCGCGCTTTCCCTACATCCGCGCACCGCCGCCGCGTCGACGTACTGCTCGACGTGCGGAAGGTGCCGCCCGCAGATCAGAAATAAATCACGATAGAGCCAAGACAGATTCGATGAAACCTCACCGCCAAATTCTCAACGCCGCCGGCGCGACCGCGCTCTTTGCCCTGCACGCCTGCAATCTCCTGGGCGCCGACGAGGTGCTGGTCGGCGAAGACTTGATGGCGACCGGAGGCAAGGCCGGAAGCGGCGGGACGAAAGCCGGGAGCGGCGGCACGGCAGGGCGTTCGACCGGCGCCGGTGGAACGGTGGTCGGAGGCCAGGGGAGCGGCGCGGAAGGCGGCGAAGCGACGACGGGCGGCACCGGCGGCTCGGGCACGTCCACCGGCGGAACCAGCACGTCGACCGGCGGCACCGGAGGCGACTCCACCTCCGGTGGCAGCGGCGGCGGCGGTGCCGTCACGAACGGCACCGGGGGCAGCACGGGAGGCAGCAGCCCCGAGGGCGGCGAAGGCGGTGGCATCGACATGCCGGAGCCCATCGCCTGCGAGGCCGGCACCTGGGACCACGACGCCGACGAGCTCACGGCGTGCGTGGCATGGAGCATCTGCCAACCGGGAAGCTACGTCGCGAGGGAAGGCAGCACGACGACCGATCGCCGGTGCGAGCCCTGCGTCGCACCGGAAGTCTCCACCGTCGAGAACGCGCCGTGGTGCACGCCGACGGCGTGCGAAAACGGCGGAGCGTTCGTCACGCTCGAAAGCGGGCGTGAGGTCTGCGACTGCCCGAGCGGCACGTGGGGCACGGGCTGCCAGCAAACGACTTCGTTCCTCTCGACCGGCGAATGGTACGCGTGCGTGATCCGCTCGGACGGTTACCCGACTTGCTGGGGCCACAATTACATCGGCCAGGCCGAGCCCCCGCACGTGAAGCTGATCTCCCTTTCCGCGGGGAGGATGCTTGCCTGCGGTATCAAGGAAGACCAGAGCCTCGTGTGCTGGGGTCGGAGCAACGGCCACGTGGTCGACGTCCCGAGCGGAGCCTTCACGAGGGTGAGTGCGGGCCTCGAGCACGCGTGCGCCATCCGCGTGGACGGCACCGTCGCGTGTTTCGGTGGGCAAAACGGGGTAGGCGAATCGACGCCGCCCTCGGGGACGTTCATCGACGTCTCGTGCGGCGAGTGGGCCTCCTGCGGCATCCGCACCGACCAGACGATCACGTGCTGGGGCGCGAACCAGTCGGGTCAGAGCGACCCGCCCGCCGGCACGTATACCAGCCTTCCCGACACCTACTGGGCGCACCTCTGCGCGGTGAAGACCGACGGCAGCGTCGAGTGTTGGGGCCAGGGCAACCATCAAAAGGACACCAATCCGGTCGGCAACGACTTCGTGAAGGTCACGACCGGCCGGCACCACAACTGCGCGCTCCGGTCGAACGGCACGATGCAATGCTGGGGTTTGGGCGACCAGGGAGAGACCCGTCCGCCCGCTGGTACGTTCACGAGCGTCTCCGCCGGCAATACGAGCACCTGCGGCATCAAGACCGACGGCACCCTCGCCTGCTGGGGCTACCACCTCAACGCCCAGTCGAGCCCCCCGCGTGGGCGCGTGAAGCGCGTCGCCGCCGGCGGCCCCTACCACCTGTGCTGGCTCGGCATGGCAGGCAACGTTCACTGCTGGGGCAACGACCTCTACCAGGCGCCGGACGACGGCTCGGAAGGCTGGCCCGAAACGGAGTACATCCCGCCGGTCAACCTGTTCCCGGCCGGCGTCTACACCGAGCTCGGTATCGGTTGGGAGCACGGCTGCGGTCTCTTGGAGGACGGCAGCGCTCGTTGCTGGGGCCACACGAACGACATCACGCCGCTCGCCGGAACGTACACGAGCCTCGCTCACCCGGGCGGCCTCTGCGGTATCAAGCCGGATCAAACCGTCGAGTGCTCGGACTCGAGCCAGCCGGAAGGCACGTTCGTCACCATCACGGAAGGCATCGGCGGCTACGCCTGCGGGCTCAAGACCGATCAAACGATTGCCTGCTGGGGCGACAACACGGACGGGCGAGCGACCCCGCCGAGCGGCACGTTCACGGCGCTCGACGCCGGCTACTTGCACGCCTGCGCGGTAAGGACCGACGGCACGGTCGCTTGCTGGGGACAGGACGACCACGGCCAAGCCTCCCCGCCCGGCGGACAATTCATGAGCGTCGTCGCCGGAAACTGGAGCTCCTGCGGAATCACCTTGGATCAAACGGTCGAATGCTGGGGCCAGACGCCCTTCGCCGTCCCGACCAACGAGTTTTCTGGCGCCTTCGACGCCAACGCGAGCCCGGGCCAGTTCGGCTACTGGGATATGAACATCCACTGTGGCATCAGCTCGCGCGGGGCCGCCGTCTGCTGGGGCGGTGTCGTTCTTCCGGACCAAGACGCCACGCCGATGCGCAAGTGCACGCAGCCCGGCTGCGACTTCGGCCAAGTCCAGTAAGTCGCACCCCTCCGTTACCGCGGCCTTGCCCGCTCGGCGTCCACCCGGTCGCAGTGCTCACAGCTGGCGGGCTGGTTCAGCGTGTGGTTCTTGATGAGGAGCTCGGCGAGCGACGTGGAGCTCAGGATCCGAGAGCTACATTCCTCATCGAGGCGAGCCATGTCGCGGTCGAGGCGCGAAAGCGAAGGATGGTCGAGGACGCGCTCGACCAGGGGGAACACCTCGGTATTCTCGAAGCGCATGTGCGCTCTCTGGAACGTGAGGAATTCCTTCGCAACGCCCACGAAATGGAGACGGTCGTCCACCGACCAAGCGTCACCGGCTCGCGCGGAGTGCTCGAGCGAGCTCAGGAGGTAGTGCTCCTGGTCGTGCTCGCGGCGCAAACGCGAGAGCGGCTCCACGTTCCAGTCGACGCCCGCGGCGACCAGCGCCGGGAAGAGCAGCGATTCCTCCTTATCGTGATGGTAGAGGTCACCGTAGTCCTGGAAGAACGCCACGAAGCGTTGCAGGTCCAGGCGCTCCACGGGAAGGGCGGCTTCGATGGTCCCGACGTACGTCTCGAAGGCGTCGAGAACCCGAGCGATCAGCCGATGGTCTTTGCCGAGCGACTGCAATGCGTTCATCGGTTTGCTCCTTGGAACGGCGTCGAGCTCACAGCCCGGCGGATATGCGGACGAAGTCGCTCTCGGTCAGGATCCCCGCGATCTTCTGACCCTCGAGAACGACCAGGCAGCCGATCTTCCTTTCGAACATCGTCTTCGCGGCGTCGGACAGCGGGGAATCCGGCGTCGTCGTGACCACCTCGTTTCTCATGGCGTCCTTGATCACGAGCCCTTCGAGCGCTTTTTGTTTGGCGTGGGAGCCGTAACCCAACGCGCGCAGGAGCCCGCTGTGAAAGAGGTCCCGCTGCGTCACGATCCCGGCGAGGAGGCCATCGTCGTCGACGACCGGTAGGTGGCGGATGCGTCCCAGACGCATGAGATCATCCGCGGTTTGGAGGGTTTCGTTCTGTCCGAGGGTCGCGACGTCCCGCGTCATGAAGTCGCGGACCAGTTTCTGGTAGGTGGCCATACCGGTCGGGAGTGCAGGGTTCGTGCCTGCGGAAATCCCGGACTTGCACCGTCGTTCCGCGCAACGTTTGCGCGGCGGCTCGCCGTCAGTTGTCTCGGGCCGTGTCCCGCTCGGGCGAAGTCTCGCCGGCGATCGCGGGGATCTGGCTCTTCGGAGCCGCGGCGTACTCCTGGAGCTTGTACTGGATCTTGCGCACGCTGATGCCGAGGACCTCGGCAGCGCGACTCGTGGAGCCGGCGGCGGACTCGAGGGTCTTCAGGATGGCGTACCGTTCGATCTCGTCCATCGTCGAGCCCGGGATCAGGGGTGCGCCGGCTCGTCGCGACGTGGCGGCGAGCTCCGGCGGCAGGTGTGCAGGCTCGATCGCCTCGCCCTCGGCGAGCACCACGGCGCGCTCGATGACGTTCTCGAGCTCGCGGACGTTCCCCGGCCAAAGCTGATGCGCCAGCAGGTTCAGGGCGGCGTCGCTGATCGTGCGGACGTTCTTGCCGTTCTCTTCCGAGTAGCGCTTCAAGAAATGGGTCGCGAGCGCCGGAATGTCGGACGGCCTCTGCCGCAGCGCGGGGAGCGTGAGGTTGATCACGTTCAGTCGGTAGTAGAGATCCTCGCGGAACGTCCCGGCTGCGACCATCTCCTTCAGGTTACGGTTCGTCGCCGCCACGACGCGCACGTCGACGCGGATGGTCTGGTTGCCGCCGACTCGCTCGAATTCACGCTCCTGGAGGACGCGCAGGAGTTTCACCTGCGTCGCCATCGGGATCTCGCCGACCTCGTCGAGGAACAGCGTGCCGCCGTTCGCTTGCTCGAAGCGCCCTTCACGCTTGCGATCGGCCCCCGTGTACGCTCCGCGTTCGTGCCCGAAGAGCTCGCTTTCGAGCAGGGTTTCGGCGAGCGCGGCGCAGTGCAGGCGCACGAACGGCCCGGCGGCCCGGGGCGAGCGGTGGTGAATGGCCGCCGCCACGAGCTCCTTGCCGGTCCCCGACTCGCCCGAAAGGAGCACGGTGGCCCGGCTCGGAGCGACCTGCGTGATCGACTTGAAGACCTGCTGCATCTCGGGCGACGCGCCCACGATGTTTTCGAAGCTGTAGCGTTCCTCGAGCCGGCTCCGGAGCTCGGACGCTTCCTTGCGGAGCTTGGTTCGCTCGAGCGCGCGCTCGAGGACGACCAGGAGCTCATCGGTGTTGAGTGGTTTCGTCAGGTAGTTGGCGGCACCTTGCCGCATGGCGGCGACCGCCGTTTCGACCGCCGCGAACGCCGTCATCACGACGACCGGCAGCTCGGCATCCTGCTCCTTGAGCTTGCCCATGAGCTCCACACCGTCGAGCCCGGGCATCTTGAGGTCGGTGAGCACGAGATCCGGGTCGAACTCGGTGACGCGCGCGAGCGCCTTGAATCCGTCACCGGCGGTCTCGACGGCATAGCCCTCCGCCTTCAGGATCTCCGCGAGGGCCGAGCGGGCGTTCGGCTCGTCGTCCACAACCAGAATTCGTGCTTTCGTCATTGCTGTCCTTCGCTTCAGGCGGCCGGGCTACGCTAGAATTGCCGGCAACACACGCCGAAGAAACCCAAAAGCGAAAATCATGCCGGTGCCGTAAGAAGACCAGAAAGTATAAGCAATATACAATAATCTTATATATTTGTCCATATGGCAGGGGCACAGGTCGAGCGCGAAAAATGCCGACCCAGCCAGATTGCGCGCAAAATTAGCGTGTCACCGGGGACCCAACGTGCCTTCGCTCCAGCCTGGCACCCGGCACGTCCCCCGCGCGCCGAAGCTCGTCGCGGACGGTGGTGATCACGGTGAGCAACGCCGCGCGATCCGTTTCGCCGCGTCCGACCCGCCGCTCCAAGACGTCCAGCTGTAGGACGGCGGAGTTCAACGGGTTTCGAAGCTCGTGCGCCGTTGCCGCCGACGCTTCGCGCCCCAGGATCTCGGCGAGGGTGTCCAGTGCGTCGACGGTCGTGAAGACGCCGACGACTTCCCTGCCCTCGACGACGACCGCGGACCCGATCTTGCGCTCTGCCATCTCGCGCACGACCTCTTCGAGAGGGGTCTTGGGAGATACGGCGTACACGTCTTGCGACATCGCTTCTTCGACGCGGACTTCGGCGGGATCCACGTCGCGGAGCGTTTCGATGAGGTGCAGATCCCGTTCCGAGACCAATCCGACGAGCTTTCCGCCGTGCATGACGGGCAGGTGGCGGATCCCTCGCTCGCGCATGAGCTCGTGGGCGTGAGTCATCGACTGCTCCTGGCCGATGAGCTCCGGGGTCTTGGTCATTCGATCGGCGATGGTCAGGTTCTTGGCGTTCATGACCCCCGGCAATCGCAAGACCCGTGCCGGGCGAGCCAAGCCCGAAAGCGAGCCCGTTCGCGCGCCGCGGGCGCAGGATCTCCGCGCGCGGCGCGCCCTGGCGCAAATCGTGCGCGAAAGTCGCCCGCGCGGTTCTCGAAAGCGGCGCCCTGGTCGCTCGCACCCCTGGCATGCGACGTGCACCTACACCCGATCAAAAGGAGCGCACCATGTCCCAAGCCGAAAGACCTTTCGTGATCGTGGCCGCGACGGACTACTCGGAGACGGGAGAGCTCGCGTTCGACAGAGCGCTCGAGCTTGCCATCGAGCACCCGACGAGCGAGGTGCACGTCCTGCACGTCCTGCCGTACAACCTGCCGGCCCTCGCTCCCGAATTCGACACCGGAGCGGCGGGCGCCGTGACGCAGCCGATCGCCGAGGCAGCGGATTGGCTCACGGCCCACGTCGAGAAGAAGTTCGCCGCGTTTCGCTCCGCACGGCCGGCTGAAGCAGTGGCCGGCATGCGTGTCGTCCCTCACCTTCGCCTGGACAGCCCAGCGATCGAGATCGCTCAACTAGCGACCGACATCGACGCCGACGTGGTCGTGGTGGGAACTCACGGCCGGCGCGCTCTCTCGCGGCTCGTCCTCGGGTCCGTCGCCGAGGTCGCCGTGCGGCTCGCGCCTTGTCCCGTGCTCGTCGTGCGCGCGAAGGCGGTGCCGGAGTCCGGTCCCACGATCGAGCCCCCCTGTCCGCGCTGCGTGGAAACCCGAGCTGCCACCGGGCGAAAAGAGCTCTGGTGCGAGCAGCACCGCGAACGGCACGGGCGGCGTCACACCTATCACCAGGGCGATCGGGCGGGCGCGGAGACGAACATGCCGCTCGTCATTCGCTAGAGATGCGATAGCGTCGCTCTTACCGAGCGAGCGCCATGGCCGACCCTCCGGCAAGCACCGCGAAAATCCTGGTCGTCGACGACAACGAGCAAAACCGTGCCCTCGCCCGGGCCACGCTCGAGGAAGAGGGCTACGAGGTCGTCCTGGCGACCGGCGGCGAGGAAGGCATCCGCGCGTTCCAGGAGCACGCGCCCGACTGCGTGCTGCTCGACGTGCGGATGCCCGGCACCGACGGCTTTGCGGTGTGTGCGCGGATCCGTGCCATGCCGGGCGGCGCCAACGCGCCGGTCGTCTTTTTCACCGCCCTTCGCGACGTGGACACCTTCGATGCCGCGCTCCGCGCGGGTGGTGACGACTTTCTGACCAAGCCCGTGCGGCCGACGGAGCTCGCGCTGCGCGTGCAGGCGGCTCTCAAGCTGCGACGCCTGAACGAAACGAACCGCGAGTATTACGACCTCGTCCGCCGTCAGCGCGACGATCTCATTCGGCTCGAGCTCCAGAAAGAGCGCCTGATGGCGTTCGTGGTGCACGACCTCAAAAACCCCGTCGCTACCGTCGATCTCCACGCGCAGGTGCTGCTCCGCGACAAGGACGCGTCCGAGCGCGTTCGCGAAACGGCGTCGCTCATTCGCGACGAAGTACGAGCCCTGATGCGGCTCATCCTGAACCTGCTCGACATCAGCAAGAGCGAGGAGGGGCGGCTCGCCGTTTCGCTCGTCGCCGTCGACATGAAAGCGCTGGTCACCGCGACGTTCGAGGCGCTTTCGGTGCGAGCCAAGGCGAAAGCCATCACGCTCGAGAGCGACACCCGAGTCGCCTCGATACGCGCGGACCACGATCTTCTGCGCCGCGTCGTCGAGAACCTGCTCGACAACGCGCTTCGCCACGCCCCGGAGGACAGCACCGTCCGGGTCTCGCTTTCCCGAACCGAGGGCGGCGTCGAGATCCGCATCGCCGACACGGGGGCGGGCGTGCCGAAGGAGCTCCGGGAAAGCATCTTCGAACGATTCTTCCAGGTCGAGACCGGGCAGAGCGCTGCGCCGCGCGCCGGGCGGGGCCTCGGGCTGGCCTTCTGCCGCCTCGCCGTCGAGGCGCACGGCGGCCGCATCTGGGTCGAGGACGGCGCGCCGGGCGCGGTGTTCTGCGTGAGGTTGCCCGATGCCGGCTAGCGACGAAGGGTCCGCGGAGCTCTATCGGCAGCTCATCGAATCGGCGCCCGATGCGATGATCGTCGTGGACGAGCGCGGTGCCATCACCATTCTGAACGGTCAGGCGGAGCGGCTCTTCGGCTACCTGCGCGAGGAGCTCGTCGGAAGTTCCATCGAGGTCCTGGTTCCCGAACGCTTCCGCGACGCCCACGTCGGGCATCGCATCGGGTTCGCGCAGGCGCCGAAGCTCCGTCCGATGGGGTCGGGGCTCGAGCTCTTCGGCAGACGCAAGGACGGCAGCGAATTCCCGATCGAGATCAGCCTGAGCCCGCTACGAACCGACGCGGGCATGCTCGTGTCGAGCGTCATCCGTGACATCACGCTGCGCAAGCGCGCCGAGGCGGAGCGCAGAGAGGTCGAGGAGGCCGCGCGCCAGGCGAGCTCGGCGAAGAGCGAATTCCTCTCGTCGATGAGCCACGAGCTCAGGACACCGCTCAACTCGATTCTCGGGTTCGCGCAGCTGCTGCAACGCGACCGCAAAGCACCGCTGAACGACGCGCAGAAGGAAAAGCTCGAATACGTCCTGAAAGGCGGCGAGCACCTCTTGCGGCTGATCGACGATATCCTCGATTTGTCGCGCATCGAGGCGGGGCGCACCACCGTTTCCCTCGAGCCCGTCGGCCTCCAGGAGGTTTTCGTCGAGGTGAAGAACACGCTCGACCCGATGGCGGCACGCGCCGGTGTTGCCTTCGAGATCGGGGAAGTGTCGCCGGAGCTTTCGACGGTCGTCGCGGATCGCACGAGGCTTTCGCAGATCCTGATCAACCTCGGATCGAACGCCACCAAGTACGGAAGGGCCGGGGGCAAGGCGACGCTCTCGGCGTCCCGCGGCGACGGCGGGTTCGTTCGGATCGTGGTCACGGACGACGGCATCGGAATTCCCGTCGACCAGCAGAAGAAGATCTTCCAGCCGTTCCAGCGGGCGGGGCAGGAAACCGGGCCGATCGAAGGGACAGGCATCGGCCTTGCCATCACGAAACGCCTGGCGGAGCTGATGCAGGGCCGCGTCGGGTTCGAGAGCACGCCCGGAGTCGGCTCCGCCTTCTGGATCGAGCTGCCGCGTCACGTCGTCGGCACGAACGAAGCGGACACGAGTGCTTCCGCCGCGCGTCCCCTCGCGAAGAGCCTCGAGCAGGCGGGAAGTCGCTTCACCATCGTCTACATCGAGGACAACCCCTCGAACATCGCGTTCATGCAGGGGTTCGTCGAGGAGCTCGACAACGTGACCCTCCTCTCTGCTCCAACGGCCGAGGTCGGCATCGAGCTCGTCCGCGCGAAGCTGCCCGACGCCGTGATCATGGACATCAACCTACCCGGCATGAGCGGCTACGACGCGACCCGGAAGCTCCGCGAGTGGCCGGAGACCAAAAGCATTCCCGTCATCGCCCTGACCGCCGCCGCCATGGTCCACGATCGAAAGCGGGCAGAGCAGGCGGGCTTCTACCGTTACCTCACCAAGCCCGTGAAGGTGGCGGAGCTCACTCGAACGCTGGAAGAGCTTCTCGGCGCCGTGAACGTCAGCTCAACCTGAGGCCGAGGCGCTCGAGCGGCTTCTGGACGTCGCTGCCCATCGCCGGGAAAGAGGTGACGAGCCGGCGCGCGTGCGGCGCGAGCCAGTCGGGCGCACTCGGCAAAAGATCGTACGCCACGTTCACGCCGAAGTGTTGGTGCCACTCGCGCCGGCGTTCTTCCCCGTAGGCATCGAGGTGATGGCACGACGCCTTGCCGGAAAGCGCGTGGGCGATGCGGCGGACGAGATCGTGGGCTTCGAACAGGCCGCCGTTCATGCTCTGCCCCCCGAACGGGCTCGTCACGTGCGCTGCGTCGCCGGCGAGCCAAACCCGCCCTCTGCCGAACGTTCGTGCGATCCTACGCTCGAACTGCATCACCGTTCCCCAGTTGATGGTGGCGACGTCGTCTTCGTACCAGGGAGCCCGGCTCGTCACGAGCGAGCGGTAGTGTTCGATGTCCGGAACACGGTCGAGCCCGGTATCGATCTGGAATGCCCAGCGCGCGCGGCCGTTCGGCAGCGGCACCATCGCGCTCGCCAGCTCACCGTCGAAAGACAGATCCACCCCGTCGGCCGGAGAATTCGTCGCGAACTCGAAGATGGCGAAGCTCTCGGTGCTGCCGACCGCGACCGAGTCGATGCCGAGCGCGGACCGCACGCGGGACTCGTACCCGTCGGCGCCGATCACGAAATCGGCCCGCACGAGCGACGATTCGACGGGTTCCCACTCGCCGTAGTTCGCAGGCGATCCCACCCTCACGAGCTCCCGGCGCACGACGCGCACCTCCACGCCGTGATCGCCCTGGGCGATCGCCGATGCCTGCACGGGTGCGCGCGGACTGATGCCTCGCGTTCGGAGGGCGCGGAGCAGGGCCTCCTCGAGCGTGCTCTGGGCTAGCGCGAGCGCCGGCGACTCGAGCTCGAGCGTCGCCACCGCTCGTCCGTCGACGTGGATCCCGATGCGATCGATGGGTCGCCCCGCCGCCCGGAGCTCCGCGTCCAAGCCGGCTTCCCCGAGCAACTGCAACGACCGCGGGTGAAGGATCGTCGCGTAGCCGCGACCGAAGCCCTGCCAGCTCTGGTCGAGCAGCTCGACTTCGAGGCCGCGCTGAGCGGCACAGAGCGCCGCGAACAGGCCGACCGGGCCCGCTCCGACGACGAGCACTTGGGTGGAACGGGCGGGTATCTTCGTCACCATGCGGACTCCTGGTTTTCTCGAGAGAGCAAGGACCGCGCCGCCCTCCCGGAAGCGCTCGACTCGTCCCCTGGGCAAGGATCTCGCGCAAGGCTTGCGTGAGCACGAATCAGCCGCGCAAGTTTGACCGCACGTATCCCAGGCGGAGCTCGACGTTGGCCGGCTTTCCGGCGTTCGCGGTTGGTCCGTGACTTGCACGATGTTCCGGTATGGCAACACCAAAAATCCTGGTGCCGGTTGACTACTCGGATTGCTCGAGGGAGGCGCTGCGAGCGGCGGCGACGTTGGCAAGGCAGCTCGGCGCGACGCTCGATGTCGTCCACGTCTGGGATCGGCCGCAGTACGTCTCGGAGGAGCTCACGATCCGCCAAGGCAATCAGCGGCGCTCGATCGCGGACATGATCCGCGAGAATGCCGAAAAGGACATGGAGACGTTCGTTGCCGCCGCGGAGGTCCCTGCCGGCATCGCGATCACGCGACGGCTGATGTCCGGGCAGCCCGTGGCAACCATCCTCGGTGTGCTGGGACAGGGCAACCACGAGCTCGTCGTCCTGGGCACCCACGGCCGCACCGGCCTATCGCACGTGATGCTGGGTAGCTTCGCCGAGAAGCTCGTCCGGCTTTCACCGGTACCGGCGTTGACGGTGCCGCAAATGGCTCGCGCGCGACCTTCCGCGGGCGCGATCGGTCGCATCCTCGTCGCGACGGACTTCTCCGAGCCGTCGCGCGCCGCGCTCGATCACGCCGCGAACCTGGCGAAAAACCTCGAGGCCAGCCTGGACCTGTTGCATGTTTGGGAGGCACCGACCTTCGTGCTTCCCGGCGCCGGGATGACCAGCGTTCACGTCAGCACTGGTTCGGGCGAGCAAACGATCGAAGAGGTCATGCGCCGGAGCGCCACCGAAGCCATGGACGCGTTCGTCGCCGAGGCAAGGGCGCGAGGCGTCGCGGTGCGCTCGCAGAAGACCGAACAGGGGCACCCCGCACACACGATCGTCGAGGCCGCCAAGTCGGGCGAGTACGATTTGATCGTGATCGGCACGCATGGGCGAACCGGTTTGCCGCGTGTCCTGCTCGGCAGCGTGGCCGAAAACGTGGTCCGACACGCCCACTGCCCCGTACTTTCCGTTCGAACACAGACGCGAGAGTAGTGCCGGTCAGAGTCCCGGATGCTACGCTCGCTTCATGGTTGGTGTCGGGACCGCGCGCGGCCGCCGTCGACGACTCGGAGCTTCCGTGGTGCTGTGGGCCGTCGGTCTCGCTGCCGCGTGCGGGGGTGAGTCATCGAAGGTGAATTCATCCGGGGGAGCAGGCGGTGGTGCAGGCATGCCGGCGATGGGCGGCAGCGCGGGACGCGGAGCCATGGGCTGCCCACCCGTGGCGCCCCGAACGATCGTCTTCGAAGGGTGCCCGGCCGGGCTCCCCCCGGACGGGTGCACGTACACGCTCGAGTGCCAAAGCGGCCCGCACGACTTCACGTACCAGTGCGGGTTCCCGACCGAGGACGCGCCTTACGAAACCTGGTCGGTCAGCGGCGAGTGCACTCTTCCCTACGACTCTTGCTGGGGCGGGGACGCCCAGGTCCGCTGCGCCGGGGGAGGCTGGCAGCTCATGGGTTGGGGCGGTGACCCGCCGCCGGATTGTCCCCAGGCCAGGCCGGACGAAGGTTCGAGCTGCGTGTACTCGATCTTCAGCGGTCCCCCTAGCTGCGGCTACACCTGTCCAGGAAGCGACCAGTGGAGCGTCGGGAGCTGCGGGGCGGCGGCGGAAAGCTCGGTCTGGCTCTACGACCCCGCCTGCACCGGTTCGTGAGGCGGCGCTTTCTGCCCCGCGCGAAACCCCTCGAGCAGCGCCGACGTGAGGACGAGCACTCCTCCCAGACACTCACCGGCGCTCGGCACGTGGCGCATGACCAGCGAGAAGGAAACCACGGCGGCGACGAGCTCCATCACGATCAGCACCGACGAGCGCCCAGCCTCGAGGTGATGAACGCCAAAGAGCGTCCCCGCCGTCGCGAGCAGGATCCAGATCACGCCGAACCCGACGACTTCGGCCCACACGACGAGCGGCGCCGAGGCTTTCGCGAATGCCGCCGAAACCACGACGGCGAAGAGCGCCCACGCCAAAGATCCGACGAAAACGGCCGCGACCTTGGTCGAGATCGGCAGTGCCTGAGCCTTGCGGAACACCACGTTGTTGAGCGCGAGCGCGATGCCCGCCGTGACCGCGAGTCCATCCACCCACGTCGGCGGCTCGGCCACGACGCGATGACCCCCGAGCACCAGAAACGCGCCGCCGAGCGCGAAGATGAGGCTCGCCGCCCGCGTGCGATCGATGCGTTCACCGAGTAGGAAGCGCGCGCCGAGCACCCCCCAAGCCGGCAGCAGGTAAAAGAGCACCATCACGCGCGTCACGTTGCCGAGCACCATCGCCGACGCGAACGCGAGGTTCGCAAGCCCGCCGGACAGCGCCAGAAAAGAAAGAGCACCCGCGTGCGAGAGCCAAGCCGTTCGTCGCCGGATCAAGAACGGGATTGCGACGAGGCCGACCGCGCCGTGCGCAAAGAGCGTGACGAGCGCTCCCTCGATGCCGAAGCGCCCGAAATGCTTCAGCGGCATCCAGGTGAGGCCCCAGAGCACGGACGCTCCGAGCAGAACCAATACCGGTACGAGCGAGCTCAAGGCGGCGGAGCTTGCCCGAGAAGGCGCGTCACTCCCAATGCGTTGACTTTCGGCGAGGGAAGGCGTCCCATCTTGATTGGGATTGTGGGTGATCCGGCCACGATAGACCCCGAGCGATGAAACGAAGCTTCCTTGTTTCCGCGGTCATTCTGTCGGCCTTTTTCGCGATGCGGTGCGGCGGCGGTGGGTCGACCGGCGACCCCGTCGGCAACGGGGCGAAAGCGGGAAGCGGCGGGAGCGCGGGTAGCGCGGTGGGCGGATCCTCCGGTCGCGCAGGCGGCTCGCAGAGCGGGACCTCGGGATCGAGCTCGTCCCACTGCACCCCAGGCGAGACACAGGCGTGCGTGGGGCCGGGCAGCTGCGAGGGCGGCCAGTACTGCCTGACCGACGGCAGCGGGTGGGGGCCGTGCGACTGCGGCGACACGACGGGCGGCACCGGCGGCGGCAGCTCGGGCGGGACGGGAGGTGGCGACTCGGGCGGCGACACGAGCTCGGGGGGCAGCGGCGGCAGTACCGGCGGCAGTGGAGGCAACGGTGGCAATACCGGAGGCAATGGCGGCAGCAACGGTGGCAATGGCGGGTCCAGTGGCAGCAACGGGGGTGCCTCCGGATCGAGCGGCGCGGGTGCCGGCGGGATAGCGGGAGCGGGCGCCGTCAGTGGCGCGGCGGGCGCGGGCGCGGGTGGCACGGCCGGAACGGCGGGAGCGTGTAGCCCGAGTGATCTGATCAAGATCCCGATTGGTCCGGGCATGACGGCCAACACCGGCTGGATCGACCGCGCGTCGAACTGCGCCGGCATCCAGGGCAACATCTACGCGGAAACGGACGGCGTCGGCTCGACGATCACCGTGACGCAGATGAACGACGACATCTGCTTTGCGGGTCAGACCGAACAGGTGGTGGGCGGCGACCTGGAAACGTACTGGGGAGTCACCATCACCATCGAGCTCAACAACGATGGGATGGGCGGCGTCGATCCGTATGATGCCACGCGGTACGGAGTCGATGGCTTCGTCTGGGCGGTGACCGGCTCGCTGTTCAGGGAGTCGCGACCGACGCTGCGGGTCGACGGGAGAGCGACCGAGTACTGCAAGCAACAGTGTGGCACCGGACTCCACTGGATCCTGATCAGCGGGGCGCACCCGATCTGCTCGCAGGGGGTCAGCACCACCACACCGAATCCGGCGCGCCTCACGCTGCTCCAGATCCGCATTCCAGCCACGTCCCAAGCCGACATGCCGTTCGACTTCTGCATCAACGAGCTGCAGGCGATCACCAACAACATGACCTGGAGCGATCCCATCGACTGCTCGCCCTCCCCCTCGGCGAGTCACTGCGCCGGACACTGCGGCGAAACGGCGCCACGGCCGAGCAACTGCTACTGCGACGTCAACTGCACGTCGGTGGGCGATTGCTGCAGCGACTACGTGGCGGAATGCGGGGACACCTGCGCGGGCCGCTGCAACACCGATGCGCCAAACGGCTGCTCCTGTTCCCCCATCTGCGAATTCGACGACACCGGTTGCTGCAGCGACTGGGCGGCAGAGTGCGGAACCTGACCGGGCCGTCAATAATGCGGCGGCTTCTCGTTCGGGACGTCACGCCCTCCCAGCTCGGTGCGGAGTGCGCCTTCGATGTTCCGCAGGCGGACCGCCAGCCCGTCCGCCTCATGATGGAGTGACACGACCACGTCGTTGAGCTCCGCGATCAGCTTGTCTTGGTAGGCGACCTTCTCCTCGAGCCGGAGGAGGCGGGCTTCTTTTTCGGCGTCGAGCTCGGGCGTCGGAGGCATCGGCGAAGGGTAGCAAGAAGGGTTAAGGATGCTGGGGTCATCATCAATCGGTATCCTGGGCCCGGTAAGCGAGGTGAAGGACCGGACGGCGATGTCCCTTGCCTGCGTCCTTTCGGGCGCGGCAGCGAGCGTGCTGCTCGGATTCGGGTACGGCATCTGGGGGCGTGCCCTTTTCGCGCGGGACGAGGCCTGGGGCTCGCTCGGAAAGACGGCAGAGCTCACCCGCGCGTCGATCGGCGCGGCTGCCGCGCTCTATCTGGGCTGTGCGGTCCTCGTCCTTTTTGCCGTCGTTCGGAACACTGCCAGCTGGCGCTCCTGGCCGTGGCTCGACGTGATCGCCGTACCGCTCATGTGGATCGGCGTGGCCTCCGCAACGCTCGCGCTCTTCGGATCGAACGTCTGGCGAGAGGGGCTCATGATCGCGGCGCTCTCGTCCATCATCTCTGGATTCAGCCTGTGGCAGCATGTCCTTCGGTCCACGAGCAAGGTGACGGCGTCCGTGACGCTCACTTTCGGCGTCGTGGCCGTCGGCGTCCCCATCGTCCTGTCCATCGCGGGACGGGTCTGACTTGATCAGGAGCTTCGCGCGCGGCGGGCGCGGTGGATGCCGTGCTTCTCCATGCGCGAGCGGAGCGTGTTCGCGTGCAGGCCCAAAAGCTCCGCGGCGCCGCCCGGCCCATCGATCTTGCCGCCGGCGGCGTCGATCGCCGCCGCGATGTGCTCGCGCTCGATCTCGCCGAGCGTCTTCGGGCGCGACGCGGGACCACCACCCGAGGAGGGGGGGCCCTTGTGCATCGCCGAGGGCGGCAGGATGTCCTCCACGCGGATTTCCGAGCCCCGTGCGAGAATCACGGCGCGCTCGACCAGGTTCGCGAGCTCGCGCACGTTGCCCGGCCAATCATAGCGTTCCATCGCCTCGAGGACGGCGCTCGGCACGCCGTCGATCGCCTTGCCGAGACGTTGAGCCGTTTTCGCCGCGAAAAAACCGGAGAGCAGCGGGATGTCACCGCGCCGCTCCCGAAGCGGCGGCAGCTCGATCGGTACGACGTTCAGCCGGTAGTAGAGGTCGCTGCGAAAGCTCCCCTCCGCCACGGCATCCTCGAGGCGGCGGTTCGTGGCGGCGATCACGCGGACGTCGACCGAGCGCGTCTCCGTGCCGCCGACTCGCTCGAACTCGCCCTCTTGCAGCACGCGAAGCAACTTGGCCTGCAGATCCAGCGGCAGCTCGCCGATCTCGTCGAGGAACAGGCTCCCCTGGTGTGCGAGCTCGAAGCGGCCCACCCGGCGCGTGAGAGCGCCGGTGAACGCGCCGCGTTCGTGGCCGAAGAGCTCGCTCTCGATCAGCGTCGCCGGCAGCGCCGCGCAGTTCACCTTCACGAGCGGGCGCGTCTTGCGTGGACTCAGATCGTGAATGGCGCGCGCGAACAGCTCCTTGCCGGTCCCCGTTTCGCCCTGAATCAGGACCGTGGCGTCGGTCGCGGCGACGAGCTCCACGCGCTGCAGTGCCGCGCGTAGCGCGCTGCTCTCGCCGAGGATCTGACTGAAATCGTTGGTGAGCTTGATCTCCTCCTGCAGGTACACGTTCTCGGCCTGCAGGCGCTCCTTCAAGCTCGCGAGCGCTCTTTCGGCCTCCCGTCGACTCGTGATGTCCTGGGCGATGCCCATCACCTTGCGCACGACGCCGTCGTCGCCAGAGATGCCGATCAAGCTCACCTCGACCACTCGTTTCGGCGCCAGCCGCGGCGCGAGCTCCGAGCGCACGGTGCCGCCCTGGGCCGCCAGCCGCACGAGCTCGTCGATCCGTCCGCGATCCGCCTCGCTCGAAAGCTCTGCAAATGAATTCGACCCGGGGTCGGCGGGGGGAAAGCCGAGCACGTCGTGCGTGGCCGGGTTCATGCTGACGAGCGCGCCGCGCAGATCGAGCTCGAAGATGGCGACCGGCGCGTGCGCGACGAGCGCCCGGTAACGCTCCTCGCTGGCGCGGAGCTCTGTCTCGGCGCGTTTGCGGGCGAAGCGAGCGCCACGATCCTCGAGCGCGCGTGTGATCGCCGGGCCGAGCCGCGTCAGGCGGTCCTTGAGAAGGTAGTCGGCGGCGCCGGCGCGGATGCACCCGACCGCCGCCTCCTCACTGACCGAGCCGGTGACGACGATGAACGGAATGTCGAGCGCCCGTTCCTGCATCAGGCTGAGCGCGCGCATCGCGTCGAAGCTCGGCAAGGTGTAGTCGGCGACGATCACGTCGAGCTCCGGCGCTAGCGCCGCGAGGTAGGCCGCCTCGCTCGCGGCGAGCGTCCACTTCAGGGTGAACCCGGCGCGCTTGATTTGATAGGCGAGGATCTCAGCGTCCTCGGGTGAGTCCTCCACGATGAGAACGTTGAGTTCCAAGCCTTCCTCTTCTTGGCCCTTGAACCGACCACTCTACCATGGCGGCATCCGGGCATTATACTGGTTCCGTGAGGATCCAGGAGCTCGAGCACTGGCGCGAGCGGGCGTTTCGTTTCGTCCTGTTGCTCACGCTCGCGTTCGGGGCGGTGCCGCTCCTTCTCTGGTCGCTCCTCAAGGCCGACCAGGGGCGCCTTCACGTCGCGCTGCCGATCTGGGGCGTGTACGTGGTGTTCGTCGGGCTCGGCTTGGCGAAGCGGATCCGGTGGCGCCTTCGCGCATGGGTGTTTCTCGCCGGATTGTTCGCCGCCGGCGTGGTCCCGACGGCGGAGTACGGGTTTCGCGGCCAGGGAACGCTCTTGATGCTGGCCACCTCGGTGGCGGGCACGGTGCTGCTCGGCACCCGGGCGGGCGTGATCTTGCTCACGCTGTCGGTCGCCGTCGTGACCACGTTCGCGGCGCTGTTCGTCAACGGGACGCTCGAGGGACAGCCCGTGCATCCGCTCACGTCCGTCTCGACGTGGCTGAGCTTCGGCGGAACCCTGGTGTTTCTCGGGGTTTCGCTGGTCGGGACCGTGGGCGTGCTGATCCGCCGGCTCGAGCAACGAGTCGTCACCACCCGAGCACAGGTCGCGGAGCTCGAGCACGAGGTGAAGGTCGTGGATGCGGAGCGCGCCGCGACCACCCGGGAGCTCGACGAGCGCGTGCGCGCCGAAGAGCTCATCGCCCACCGGGATCGCGTGCTCAGCGCGGCAAGCTTCGCCGCGGAGCGCCTGCTCGCGAGCAGGCGCTGGCAAGATGTCGCGGGCGAGATCGTCGAGAACCTGGGTGCCGCCACCGTGGTGGAGCGCGTGACCCTCGCCGAAATCATCACGCGGCCGGGCGGCGAAGAGATCCTCGCCGTCCGTCACTTCAAGGCCTTCGAGGGCGGTGACCACTGGGCCGAAAAGGCGGAGCTCCGCGAGATACCGATCGCGCAGACCGGGATCGAGCGCTTCGTCGATCGCCTGGCGCGCGGCGAGGCCGTGTTGGTGCATGCGAATCGACTGCCCGAAGCGGCGGCCGCGCTCGCCGCCAAGCTCGACATCGGGACCGGCATCGCGGTGCCCGTGCTGTCGAGCGAGGGGCTCTGGGGCTTCATCGGCTTCGAAAGCTCCGATCCCGAGTACTCGCTGCGCGCGCCCCTGCTCGAGCTCCTGCGCACGGCCGCGCGCAGCCTCGGCACCGCCATCGCCCGCGATCGGTTGGACGCCGAGCGCGAACAGCAGCTCTCCGAGCAGGAAGCGCGCCTCGCGCAGCTCAGCGCCGAGCTCAAGGCCTTCTCGTACACCGTTTCTCACGACCTTCGCGCGCCCGTCCGCCAGGTCGGCGCCTTCGCGGACATGCTGCGCGAGTCGAGCAGCGACGCGCTCGGGCCGGATGGGCTGAAGAAGCTCGATGCGATCGACGGCGCGACGCGTCGCATGGCGAGCATGATCGACGGCCTCCTCAAGTTCCACGCCGTCGGCTGGCTCGCCATCTCCCGGGCGGAGGTCGACCTGCACGAGCTGGTCGAGGAGGTGATCGACGAGCTTGCACCAGGCGCGCGCGGGCGTGAGGTCGATTGGGATCTCGGCAATCTCCCGCGTTTTTTCGCCGACCGCGCGCTCCTGAAGCAGGTCTTCTCGAACCTGATCGACAACGCCCTGAAGTACACGCGAGGCTGCGCGCGAACCGAGATCCACGTGGGTCACCGCATGGAACGCGGCGAGCTCGTGCTGTTCGTCCGCGACAACGGCGTCGGCTTCGACGCCGCCTACACGCACAAGTTGTTCCAGGTGTTCCAGCGCTTGCACTCGGTCCACGAGTTCGAGGGGAGCGGCATTGGTCTCGCCCACGTGAAGCGCATCGCGGAGCGACACGGCGGCAGGGTTTGGGCCGAGGGTGCGGTGGGTCGAGGCGCCACGTTCTTCGTGGCGCTGCGCAGCCGAACGTCGGACGCGCCGCCTAGGCCGCCCGGGCCGACGGAGCTCCCAGCGTGAAGTAGAAGGTCGCGCCCTCGCCCACCTTCGCCTCCGCCCACACGCGACCGCCGTGCCGCTCGATCGCGCGCGCCACGATCGCGGTACCGATGCCGTTCCCCGCGAATTCATCGGCACGGTGCAGGCGCTGGAAGGGACGAAAGAGCTTGTCGGAGAGCTCCGGATCGAAACCGACTCCGTTGTCGCGCACGCGGTAGGTGACCTCGCCGTTCCGGCCGCGATCGGCCGCGATCTCGACGCGCGGCGACGCCCGCCCGTACGTGAACTTCCAGGCATTTTGCAGCAAATTGTGCAGCGTGATGCGAACCAACCACGGGTCTCCGCGCGCCGCGAGCTCGGCGGGCGTATCGAGCGTGACGATGTGCTCGGGGTCCGCCGCGCGTAGATCGTCGGCGATGTCCCGCGCGATCTTGGCGATGTCGAGCGCCTCCAGCTTGAGCTCGGTGCGGCCGACCTTGGAGAGCTCGAGCATGCGATCGACGAGCTCCGTCATGCGCGCGGTCGTGGCGCGGATGCGCTGGATCGATTGCTTGGTGCGGTCATCGATCCGGTCGCCCAGGTCGGAGGCCAGGAGCGCGGCGTGCGCGTCGATTGCTCGAAGCGGCGTCCGCAGATCGTGCGACGCCGAATAGCTGAAGGCCTCGAGCTCCGAGTTGGCACGCTGGAGGTCGACCGTTCGCTCGCGCACCCGCTCCTCGAGCTCCGTGTTGGTGGCCACGAGCACCTCGCGCCGATCGTGCTCGATGCGTTTGCCGAGCATCGCACCCAGGGAAGCGATGCCGCCGCCCATCGCGACCAGCACCGCGGGGCCGATCACGACATCACCGCTCATCGGCGAACCCAGGTAGAAGCGGAGGAAGCCGAGCACGCCGAGCTCGACCAGCGTCACCGTGACCACTCCACTCACCGGGAGGAGCACGCCCGAGAGCATGACGGCGAGCACGAACAAGGAAAGCGTCGTTTGCGGAGCCGCCGAGCGGCCAGTCACGATCAGGGCGAGCGCGACGAGCGGGATCGTCCCCGTCGTCAGCAGCGCTCCCGCCAGGTATCGGCCCGTGCGGACGAGCGCGAAGGCCGTACCGAGCAAGAGGTAGCCGACCCACGGCGGGGCGTAGCCCGGCGTCGTGACCAGGTAGTACGTGTCGAGACAGGCAAACACGCCAATGATCACGAGGAGGAGCCCCGCGAGCCAGCGCGCGCGGCGCCGCTCGGCGACGTGGGGCGACGGTCCGAGAGCCGCCTCTTTGAGTCGCCGAGCCAGCGGTGCTGAGCTCGTCGTCACGACCATGCTATATACCCTGAGTGATGCAGGAACGGCGCATCCTGGTGGTCGATGACGACCCGAACGATGCCGAGCTCACCCTGCGGGCGCTCGAGGGCCTGAAGCTGAAGGACCACGTGGACCTGGCACGGGACGGCCAGGAGGCCCTCGACTACCTGGAGCGGCGCGGTGCGTTTGCCGGTCGCTCGAGCGGGGACCCGGCCGTCGTGCTGATGGACGTGCGGATGCCGCGCCTGAGCGGGATCGAGGCCCTCGAGCGGATCAAGCGCAACCCAGCCCTGCGTAAGATTCCGGTCGTGATGCTCACCTCGTCGCGCGAAGAGGGTGACGTGCTGAAGAGCTACGAGCTCGGATCGAACGCCTACGTGGTCAAGCCGGTCCCGTTCGAGAAGTACCTCGCCGCCGTCGCCGGCCTCGCCGAGTTCTGGGGCAAGCTCAACGAGCCGCCCCCCGCGGCCTGACTCAGTCTGATACGTCGGCGCGGGCACGGCATTTCGTGGACTCACGAAATGCCGTGAGCCGGCGCCCGTCCGCCTGAGCTCGG
>Ga0315910_10001224_pt1 | contig 23951 bp, 21 predicted proteins | sample EdamamesoilMG_FD_204470 | JGI IMG/M metagenome (GOLD analysis project Ga0315910, IMG submission 204470) | Garden soil microbial communities collected in Santa Monica, California, United States - Edamame soil | ecosystem: Environmental > Terrestrial > Soil > Garden | place: USA: California... | reverse complement strand
GTCCAAGGTTGGGCCGCATCGCTTGAACTTGAGGAAGTGAACGAAAGTTACAGTTCGGTAACAAAGGATCGTTGTCCGTAACCTGTCGGTTGGTCCACACCCCGGCGTTACTCCACCCATCTTTGCAGTGCGGAATGGCAGACTGCACACTCTTTATTCCCCCAAATTACCGTTAGTTGTCGTATATCGTGAGATTCATGTCGTATTTTTGCGTGGCACCGCGCTCGGTCTTATACAGCCTGCCTTTGGCCGCCGTGCTGGCGCTGTCGGCTTGCGGTAAACAAGATATGGCCGCGAACGGTGCAGCTGCACCTGCCAGCGGTGCCGCCCAAGGCGGTGCCGGTAATTCTTCCGAGCGACGCGGCCCGCCGCCGCCGTCCGTATTGACCGCGTCCGTGCGCGAAGTGCCGTTCGCTTCCACCGTCGAAGCACTCGGTACCGTTAAAGCCAATGAAGCCGTCGACATTACCGCCAAGGTATCGAGCCGCATTACCGCGATTCACTTTCTCGAAGGGCAGACGGTACGCAAAGGCGACGTGTTGATAGAACTCGATACCGATGAAGCGCGCGCCGACGTCGCGATAGCCGAAGCCACGTTGGCGGAGAGCCGTAGCGTCGTCAATCGCAGCCGCGAACTGGCGGCGACTAAAGCGTTATCCGAACAACAGATGGAGCAATTGGAAACTACTCTGCGCAGCAACGAAGCGCGGTTGGCCGCGGCGCGCGCACGCTTGGCGGAGTTGATCATTCGCGCGCCGTTTAACGGTCGAACCGGGTTGCGCAACTCCAGTGTCGGCAGTTTGGTCGGACCGAACACGATTATCACGACGTTGGACGATATCAGCGTAATGAAGCTCGACTTCTCCGTGCCGGAAACGGTGCTGTCGACGTTGCAGTCCGGGTTGGAAATCGAAGCCACCAGTGTGGCGTATGCCGGTCAATCGTTCCGCGGTCGAGTCTTGAGTGTCGATAGTCGTATCGATCCAGTCAGCCGGTCGGTGATAGTGCGTGCGCAAATCCCGAATCGCGATGGCAAGTTAAAGCCCGGCATGTTCATGAGCGTGCGGTTGGCGCAAGACGCCGGCATAAGTTTGATGTTGCCCGAACAAGCGCTGGTGCCCGAGCGCGACAAGCAATTCGTCTTCGCGGTGCGCGACGGCAAGGCCGTTAAAACCTTGATCGCGGTCGGCCGCCGTCGACCTGGGGAAGTTGAGGTACTGCATGGTTTGACGGTCGGCGACACCGTGATTACCGAAGGCACGCAGAAAGTACGCGACGGCATGCCCGTCCGCATTGCCGCATCCGCGGATGCAGAGGTCGGCGGATGATTCTGTCCGATATCTCGGTACGTCGACCCGTACTTGCCATCGTAATTAGCGCCCTGCTGACGATCATCGGATTGATGGCGGCCAATCGCTTGGCCGTGCGCGAGTATCCCGACATTACGGCACCCATCGTCGGTATCAACGTTACCTATCGCGGCGCATCCGCAACCGTGGTCGAGTCCAAGATCACGCGCATCATCGAGAACCAAGTCGCCGGCATCGAAGGCATCGAGAAACTCACCTCGTCCAGCTCGGACGAGCGTTCGCGTATCAATATCGAGTTTGCGCGCGAACGCGACGTGGATTCGGCGGCTAACGACGTGCGCGATCGCGTTGCGCGTATCCAAGCGGCTTTGCCGCTCGAAGCCGATCCGCCGCAAATCACCAAGTTCGACGCGAACAGCGACTCCACGGTCACTATCAACATCACGTCGGATACCCGCTCAACGCTGGAACTTACCGACTACGTGAATCGCTATGTAATCGACCGCTTCTCCGTCGTCGACGGTGTGGCGCAGGCGCGCATTTTCGGCGAGCGCCGTTATGCCATGCGCCTATGGATCGATCGCGCCGCCTTGGCCGCGCGCGGATTAACGGTGCAAAACATAGAAGAGGCGTTGCGGCGCGAAAACGTCGAGCTGCCGGCCGGCCGCATCGAATCCAATCAGCGCGAATTCACTTTGCGCACCGAGACCGGTTTTCGCACGGAAGAGGATTTTCGCCAATTGACGATCGGTCGTGGCGCCGACGGTTACTTGGTTCGGCTCGGCGAAATTGCCGAAGTAAAACGCGAAGCCGAAGATCTGCGCAATTTGTCGCGCACCAACGGTCAGAACGGCATCGCTATCGGCGTCATCGCCAATTCCACCGCCAACGTACTGGACGTCTCGAAGGGCGTGCGCGCCGAACTGGCGGAAGTTAAGAAAGGGCTGCCCGACGACATTCAAATGGACGTAAACGTCGACTTTTCCGTCTTCGTGAGCGAATCCATTGGCGAAGTAGTGCACGCGCTAGTGGTCGCGATGATCTTGGTACTGGTCGTCATCTACGCTTTCCTGGGCACGGTGCGCGCGACTTTAATTCCGGCGGTCGCCATTCCCGTGTCGCTTGTATCGGCTTGCATTGTGATGGCTGTGCTGGGCTATTCCATCAACACTCTAACGTTGCTCGGTGCGGTGCTGGCTATCGGCCTTGTTGTCGACGACGCCATCGTTGTGCTCGAGAACATCGTGCGGCGTATCGAAGAAGGGCAGCCGCCCTTGCTGGCGTGCATCGACGGCAGCAAGGAAATCGGTTTTGCAGTGCTGGCTACCACAGCGGTATTGGTGGCCGTCTTCCTGCCGATTTCTTATATGCAAGGCAACCTCGGTCGCTTGTTCGGAGAATTCGGCATCACTATCGCATCGGCCGTAGCGTTCTCCGCCATCGTCGCCTTGTCGATGGTGCCGATGATGTCGTCGAAACTGTTTGCAAAAGGCATCGTGCGCAGCCGCGTAGTCGAAGTAGTCGACTCCGCATTTCGTTGGCTGGCTGCGCATTACGAAGCTGCGGTGCATAAAGCGGTGGCAAAGCCGTACGTCGTTGCAGCAGTCGCATTGGGTGTTGGCGTGGTGGGCGTATTGTTGTTTCGCGTGCTGCCGAGCGAGTATCAGCCGGCAGAAGATCGCGCCATGATTCAAATTGCCGTGAATGCACCCGAAGGCGCAAGCATCCAGTATTTGGATCGACAACTGCGGTTAGTCGAGGCAATTGCGGGTGAGGAAGTCAAAAACGGCAACGCGCTGCGTACTTTGATGCGCGGCGGCAGCGCCGGTTTCGGCGGCGAAGCGAATACAGGCCGCGTGGTAATGCCGCTGGCAAGTTGGGAAGATCGTGAAGAATCTGCGCAACAAATCGTCGAGCGGCTGCGCCGAAAAACACAGGCCATTCCCGGTGTGCGCGTCATTCCAATGCTGCCGGGCGGCATGGGGCGCGGTCCCAGTGGTTCGCCGGTGCGCGTGGTAATCGGCGGTCCGTCGTATGAGGAGCTGCAGCAATGGCGCGACAAGGTGCTTGCGCGCGCCACCGAAAATCAGCGGCTCACCAATCTCGATTCGGACTACTACGAGCGTAAGCCGCAAATTACCGTCAAAGTGAATCGCGACCGCGCCGCCGATCTCGGTGTCTCGCTGACGGCAGTCGGACGCACGTTAGAAACCATGATGGGTTCGCGCGTCGTCACTACCTATCAAGATCGCGGCGAAGAGTACAACGTGATTTTGCAGGCCCGCGAAAATGACCGCGCCACGCCGAGCGATCTCAATAACATTTACGTGCGCTCCGATAAGTCGACGCAACTCATTCCTTTGTCCAATCTGGTGACCGTGGAAGAAACCGCAGGACCCGCGGAGTTGCGACGCTTCGATCGGTTGCGCGCCATTACCATCTCGGCCAACTTGGCGCCCGGCTACACATTGGGCGAAGCGTTGGATTACATGGATAAAATTATCAAAGAGGAGTTGCCGGCGGAGGCGCAGATTCGCTATGACGGTGAGTCGCGCGAATTTCGTCAATCGCAAGGCGCGCTCTATCTCACCTTTGCTCTGGCGCTGGCCATCGTGTTCTTGGTGCTTGCCGCGCAGTTCGAAAGTTTCCGTCACCCTGCGGTCATCATCATGACGGTGCCGCTGGCCGTCACGGGCGCGTTGATCGGATTGTGGATCACCGGCAGCACGATGAATGTTTACAGCCAGATCGGCATTGTGATGTTGATCGGATTGGCCGCCAAAAACGGTATTCTGATTGTCGAGTTTGCCAATCAATTGCGTGATCGCGGCGAAGAATTCATTACGGCTATCGTCAAAGCTTCGGTCACGCGACTGCGTCCAGTGCTAATGACCAGCCTGTGTACCGTGTTTGGCGCGCTGCCGCTGTTAATCGCGAGCGGTGCCGGTGCGGAAAGCCGCAAAGCCATCGGCGCCGTCGTTGTCTACGGCGTGACCTTCTCGATGTTGCTCACGTTGATCATTGTGCCGGCGATATACGTGTTGATCGCCAAGAACACACACTCGCCCGAGTATGTCGCGCATATGATCGAAAGCTTGCGTAAAAAGACCGGGCTTGAAAAGACCGAACCGGCACAGCAATCGTAGAATTCCAAAAACGTTCGGAGACGATCATGAAGGTGTACGGTTATCCGGGGACCCGCTCGGCCCGCGTGACGTGGGTGTTGGAAGAAGCGGGCGCGCAATACGACTATCAATTGGTCGACTTAAAAAAAGGCGAAGCGCGGCAGCCGCCGTTTTTGCAATTGAATCCCGGCGGCAAAGTGCCGGCGTTCGAAGACGGCGGCTTGTGTTTGACCGAGTCCGCCGCGATCTGTATTTACGTTGCCGATAAATTTCCTGCCATGCAACTTCTGCCTTCTGCGCCAGCGGAGCGCGCGCGTTGTATGCAGTGGTGCTTCTTCGCCATGACCGAATTGGAGCAGCCGTTGTGGACCATTGCCAAACATACCTTTGCATTGCCGGAAAAGCATCGCGTTGCGGCCATCATGGAAACTGCGCGATGGGAATTCGAGCGAGCGTCAAAGACATTGGCAGGCGGCTTGGGCGCCAATGACTACATCGTAGGCGGAAAATTCACTGTTGCCGACTTGCTGTTGGCGAATACGCTAGGCTGGGGTCGCAGTCGTCAGTTGCCGCTCGTGCCGGAAATGCTTAATACGTACGCCGATCGAATGTTATCGCGATCGGCTTGCACGCGAGCGGTTGCGCGTGAACAAGCTGCAATTAAAGCTTAAGCGTCCGTAGACGTTATCGTCGGCGTAAAGTTCCTTCGCCGGCGGTTAGCCGAGCGTATTTCACATACATAGCTGCGGCAAATGGTTTTGCGTCGCCTTGCATTACGTGCGGTTGCTGCGGGCACGGAATCATTCGCAAGCTCCCCGGTCGAATCGTGCACGTCATTTTCATTGGCGAATACTTTTCGGAGAGCAATGTATGCAGGTGCGAATTTTGAAATTGCGTTCGTTGAGCGCGGTTACGTTGTCCGCGGTTCTTCTATTGTCGGGTTGCGCACGCGCCCAGGTGCCTGTGCCAACAGCCGCGCCGGCACAACCACAGCTCGCGTTGCAGCCGCTACCGGACTTCCGCGATCTCGTGCGCGGCAGCCAGAGCAGCGTCGTCAATATCTCCACTACTCAAAAGCAGACGCCGCGCGCTGCAATGCCCCCGGGTTTGGAACGCTTTGGTGATGACGGCGGTCCATTCGGTGAATTCTTCAAACGCTTCGAGCGCGATGCGCCGGAGCGCGAAGGTCATTCGCTCGGTTCTGGCTTCATCATTTCCGCCGACGGCAAGATTCTTACTAATGCGCACGTGATAGACGGCGCGGAATCCATCACGGTAAAGCTGAGCGATCGCACCGAGAAAACAGCCAAGGTATTGGGCATCGATAAGGCGAGCGATGTGGCGGTGTTGAAAATCGACGCAAAGAACTTGCCGGTTGCCAAGATCGGCGACTCGGACAAATTGACCGTCGGCGAATGGGTATTGGCAATCGGCTCGCCATTCGGGCTGGAGTACACCGCGACGCACGGCATCGTTAGCGCCGTTGGCCGGTCGATGGGCGACAGCAACTACGTGCCGTTCATCCAAACCGATGTGCCTGTGAATCCAGGTAATTCAGGCGGTCCATTGTTCAACTTGCGCGGTGAAGTCGTGGGCATCAATTCGCAGATCTATAGCCGCACGGGCGGCTACATGGGTTTGTCGTTTGCGATTCCTATCAACATCGCGCGCAATGTCGCCACACAGTTAGAGCAGTTCGGCCACGTCAATCGCGGCTGGCTGGGCGTGAGCATTCAAAGCGTCAGCAGCGATATGTCCAAAGCGTTGGGACTCGAAAAGCCAGCCGGTGCTTTAGTGGGCGATGTCGATCCCAAGGGCCCTGCTGCCAAGGCCGGTATCAAGACCGGCGATGTGATCTTGGAGTTCGACGGTCGTGCGGTAGCCGACAGCTCCGAATTGCCACCGTTAGTAGGTTCGACGCCGGTGGGGCGTTCGGTACCGGTAAAGGTGTGGCGCGACCAACGTGAGTTGACGCTGAATACCACGTTGGCGGCACTCAAGGACGAGAAGGTGGCGGCGGAAACGAATGTAGACGCAAAATCTGATAAAGCTATTTTGAATATCGGCGTCGCTCCGGTCCCGGCGGAAGCTCGCGAGCAGCTAGACCTAAAGTCTGGCGGCGTATTGGTGGCCGAAGTGCGCTCGGGTCCCGCGTCGCGCGCGGGCATCGAGCGCGGCGACATTATATTGAAGCTCAATGGCAAGGACGTGAAGGATCCGGAACAGTTCACCAAGCTTGTGCCGGACCTGCCGCGAGGTAAACCTATCGCGGCATTGGTACAAAAGAGCCAGGGCGGCAAACTGTTCGTAACGATTACGGTGCCGGAGAAACATTCTTAGGGGGAAGCAGACCGTCGCTTCGGTGATTTCGCCAACCGTAGGGGTCCAGCATGCTGGACCCCTACTTGGACGGCAACTGGACGTCGTCGAACAACCCGTCGAAGGTCTCGTGATTTTCCGCCTGCGCAGCTCGATCCAGCAAACGCTTGTTCAAATGCGGGGCGAACATTTGAATGAAGTCGTACATGTAGCGACGCAACAGACCGCCGCGCGTGAAGCCCATCCAAGTGGTATGCGCGGGGAATAGATGCGATGCGTCGATCACGGTTAGATCGCTGTCTTCGCTCGGGTCGAGCGCCATACTGGCGACAATGCCCACGCCCAGTCCCAATCGTACATAGGTTTTTATGACATCGGCGTCTTGCGCGGTAAGCGCCACATTCGGCACCAAGTCGTTCTTGGCGAAGATTAGCGGCAGCGACGACGAGCCGGTGAAGCTGAAAACATAAGTGACTATCGGGTAGGCCGCCAATTGTTTCAGCGTCGGCTTCTTGATGCCGGCGAGCGGATGATTATTAGGCACGACGATGTGCCGATTCCAGTGATAGCACGGTACTTTGACCAAGCCCGGAAACAGATCATGTGCGCCGGTCGCGATAGCCAAGTCGATGCGATCCAGCGCCACCATCTCCGCGATCTGCTCGGAGGTGCCTTGGTGCAGCTGTACCTTTACGTCGGGATATTGCTGACGGAACTGCTGAATTACGGGCGGCAGGACGTAACGCGCCTGCGTGTGCGTGGTGCCGATGGAAAGGACGCCGGCGTTCTCGCCCTTCAGCTCGGCCGAGATGCCCTTGATGTTTTGCACTTCGCGCAACACCTTTACCGCGCGTTCGATGACTTGCTGGCCGGCCGGCGTGATCTTGGTCAGCGTTCGTCCGCTGCGGACGAAGATATTGAAGCCAAGCTCGTCTTCCAACAGCTTGAGTTGCTTGCTTACCGCCGGTTGCGACGTATGCAATTTCTCTGCGGCGGCAGTGATATTGAGGCCGCTTTGAGCGACGGCAGCCAGGTAGCGCAGTTGTTGTAGCTTCATGGTGATAGGTCGATGCGCGAAGAGGCGCGTATTGTGGCACAGCTTTCGAGGATTGGAGCTGTCGCGGGTCAGGTATACACTCCGGCGGTAGTCACGTTGACTTTCGACAATTCGAATCGGCGCATTTAATTCACGGTCGGTCTAACGAGGAATTAATGTATGAACAAGCTGCTGCTCGGCCTCGCTTTGCTTTCCTTGTCCACTACGGCTCTGGCGCAAAAAGATTGCGAGGAGCTCAAGGCCGAAATCGAGGCGAAGATCAAAGCCAACGGGGTCGCCGGCTATACCTTGGAAATCGTTGCCGCCGATGCTGCCGAGGACGGCAAGGTTGTGGGTACTTGCGATGCCGGACAAAAGAAGATCGTCTACAAGCGAAGCTAATCTTCCGGGTCGTGCCGTCAGCGGCTCAAGGTATCGAAGAGTAACGAGGTTTCGCTGCACGCATGTCCGCACCGTTGTATTCCGTTCGTTGCGCACGATCCACCGAGCTTGAATCGTTGCAGGCAATAGAAAGGGCGGCGGCACGCTTGTTCACGCAGACGCGTCATCCACAAATGGCGGACGCGCCGTTGGCATCCGCGGGAATCGACCCCGCTTGCGATCTTGTATGGGTGAGTGCTGACCGCAGCGACGCGGCTGTGGGATTCGTCATCGTGCGCTGTTTCGAGCGGGCGGCGCATATTCAGGAAATCGATGTGCATCCGGCCCACGCTCGACGCGGCTTGGGCGCTTCGTTGATCGAGCATGTTGCGCGCTGGGCGAGTCACGAAGGCATGGAAATACTCACTTTGACCACATTCGACGATGTGCCGTGGAATGGGCCGTACTACTCGCGCTTGGGTTTTCGCGTCCTGGATCTCGATACATTGCCGGAGCATTTACGTTCCATCCGCGCAACCGAGACCGCATTGCAGTTTCCAATGCGGCGTCGTGTCTGCATGCAACTGGATATCGCTGCGACCGATTCGGCTATTGAGTTTTGAGGTTTCGATATTGGCAGATCGATTGCATGCCGGCTCAGATCGGTCGGGCTGCTTCAGGAAGCAGGCGCTTTTCCAGCATTCCTCGATAGTCGGCCGCTAGCGGCCTGGGGCCTTCCGCGTTCGCGTGCACGAGTACTGCCGTCGATAATCCGACGCAGTTGCCGTTTTGATGCATCGACAATCCCAATGTGTACGATGTGTTGCCGATACGCAGCACGCCCGCACCCACGGTGACGATGCCGGGGTACGACACTTCATTCAAAAAATCCGTCGATTGATGCGCAACCAACGTTCGCAAACCGCGTGCGCGCTCCCAGCCGAAGTCTTCCTGCAGCGAGCGGTGAAAGGCAACTCGACCTTCTTGGTAGAACTCCGCAATGCGCGCATTGTTCAAATGGCGTTGCACGTCGATATCGGCGAAACGCGCCGTAACGTCGATGCGAAAGGGATAACTGGCGATTTCGAGGAGCAGCGGGTGCGGTTTCATTACGGTTCACATTGTCGTAGCTGCGGTCATCATAATTTGTCCGGCCTGCAAGCGCGAAAACTTTTGTCGATAACGATATTTCACGAAGCGAGTACGGCATACTCGATGCACTCCCGCCGCTTCTTTTTAAGTGACTGCCATGAAGGATCTCACGCAAGGCTCCATCGTCCGTCAAATTCTCGTGATGGCCGCGCCGATTGCGGCCGGCATGATTTTTCAGACGCTTTATTTTCTGATCGATCTGTACTTTGTCGCGCAGCTCGGCGATGTTGCCGTAGCCGGAGTAAGTGCGGCGGGTAATGCCGCGTTCATAGTTTTGGCGATGACACAGGTATTGGGCGTCGGCACTGCGGCCTTGATTGCGCATGCGGTCGGTCGCAAGGATAAAGCGGACGCAAATTTGGTGTTCAATCAGTCCATCGCGTTGTCGGCGACGGTGGGCTTGGCGGTATTGATTGCGCTGTTTGCGTTGACGCCCGCGTATATGCGATCGATCGCAGCTGACGATCCCACGTTGCAATCGGGTGTCGACTACCTCTATTGGTATGCGCCGGGACTGGCTTTGCAGTTTGCGCTTGTAGGCATGGGTTCTGCGCTACGAGGCACGGGCATCGTGCAGCCGACCACGGTGGTACAAATCATTACCGTGGTGATCAATGCCGTGCTGGCTCCGATTCTCATTGCGGGCTGGGGTACGGGCCATGCAATGGGAGTAGCAGGTGCAGGCCTGGCCAGTTCGATCTCGCTGGCCGTCGGTGTGTTGATGCTGTGGTGGTACTTCCGCAAGTTGGAGCATTACGTCGGCTTCGATCGCTCGCAATGGTCGCCGCAGTGGCTGCAGTGGAAGCGCATCTTGAATATCGGCTTACCGGCCGGCGGTGAGTTCGCATTAATGTTTGCGTACTTTGCCGTTATTTACTACGTGATAAGAAATTTCGGTCCCGAGGCGCAAGCGGGATTCGGCATCGGATCGCGCGTGATGCAAGCCGTGTTCTTGCCGGTTATGGCAGTTGCTTTCGCTGCTGGTCCTATAGCCGGTCAAAACTTTGGCGCCAAAAACTGGCCGCGCGTTCGCGAGACGTTTACCAAGTGTGCGGTGATCAGTACCGTCCTCATGACGGTCTCGACGCTGATCGCGCATTGGCGTCCCGAGGCCATGGTCGCTGTGTTTACGCACGACACGGCGGTCATCGAAGTGGGGGCGGTATTTTTGAAGTTAATCTCCGTTAACTTCGTGGCGCAAGGAATTATTTTTACCTGCTCCAGCCTGTTCCAGGGATTGGGAAATACCCGCCCCGCACTGTGGAGTTCGGCCACGCGTCTGGTTACGTTTGCCGTCCCGGCAATTTGGCTCTCGACGCAGCCCGGCTTCAAGATCGAGTACGTATGGTATCTATCCATCGCAACCGTGACCCTGCAAGCAGCGATTAGCCTGTGGCTGCTGCGGCTGGAGTTCGGCCGCCGTTTAATTGCCGGTAAGCCGCTAGTGCAAGTGTAATACTCAGCGTGTACAGTAGCCGCCGATGCAGGCAATAAAGAAAATAGTGTGTTGCATATCGGCTTAGAAGCCGGGGATTTATTGCGACAACGATCTAGCGGGATGGCACGCTACACCGGCTGCCTGCTCGCCGCATTGTCGCGAGCACAGGATTCCATTCCGCATACCACGTTGGTACGCCCATGGGCGCCGTACCGCCGAATGCTTGGGCTGCTCAAAGAGCCGCAGCTGTTGCCAATGCATTTCTTCGGCGCCAAGAGGCCGCGTTTTGTTCCCGATATCTTCCATGCCACCGCGTGCGTGTTCCCGCAGTGGAAGTCGCCGATTGAAATCGCGACCGTGCATGATCTCTATGCCGTCCGCGAAGAACTCAATGTTTCTGCGGATGAAGTGCGCCGGCGCACAAACTACATCCATCGTGCCGATCGCGTGATATGCGTCAGCAGACATACCCGCGCGCATCTGCATGCCGTTTTGGATATTTCCGAGCGCCATACGGTCACCATTCCGCTGGCGGCGCATCATCGTTTCAGGCCGGCCACGCTGGAGGCTCAGGTCCGTTTGCGACGGCGCTACGGCCTGCCGTCGGAGTTTCTGCTGTTTGTGGGGCGTTACCGTTACAACAAGAATTTGGATAGGTTGATCAAGGCATATGCTCAGGCCGGAATCGATATGCCGCTTTACATCGTCGGTGCATACAATAAAAACGAATATGCACTGACCATGCAGGTGGCAACCGATGCGAGTTGTGCACGTAAAATTGGGTGGCTTAACGCGATCGACGAACACGAGCTTCCTACATTGCTGTCGTGCGCCAGCGCCTTGTGCATGCCGTCGACATTCGAAGGTTTCGGTTTGCCCATTATCGAAGCGATGGCCTGCGGCACACCGGTATTGACCAGTGCAGGACGAGCGACCGAAGAGACCGCAGGCGGCCACGCCGTACTGGTGGATCCGGAGTCGGTGGAATCGATTGCAGATGGACTATCGAAAGTGCCGCTGATGGGCAAAGGGCAGCGCATCTTGGCTCGTCAATTTGCCACGCGACGAACATGGGACGACGTCGCAGCGGAAACCTGGCAGGTATACGAGGAGGCATACCAAGCGATGGGAGCCGAAATCACGCCTGTTTATGCCGCAGAAGAGCGTGAGCGGCAAAGCGCTTAGTCTAGGCATTGGTCGATTAGAACGGATCAACGGGAAAGCCTGCGACAGGCGTGAACTGCATCGCAATTCGTAGCCGCAATGCCTGCGAAAATCCGCCTCTGGAAAGGAGGGGCGATGAGCGCACTCGGGCAGCTCGATACACAACGCATCGCGGTCGATCGCTTCTGGCAAGTGGCGCGCCATGGGGCGGTGTTAGCCATTGCGTTGCATACGGTGTTCGCGATTTTCGGCTGGGCGATCGACGCAATGCCGCTGGTGATCGCACAAGCGGTTACTGTGGCGTTATACAGCTTGAGCTATTACTTCGCGGCTCGCCAATATGTCCACTTGGCGATTGCGGTGGCCTGGATCGACTTATTGGGCCATGCGACGGTCGCATGTTGGATCGTCGGTATCGAAAGCGGCTTTCAATACTATTCGTGGATATTGCTGCTGCTGGTGTTCTCGAATGTGCATCGCACACTGCGAACGAAGGTTGCGTTGGCGGTTATGTTGAGTATTTTTTACGTGGCCGTCGACTGGTGGCTGCACAAAACGCCGCCATTGGTGCCTGTGAGTCCGGTGGCGTTGGATGTCATGCGTTATTTCAACATCGCCTGCTTCTTGTTGGCGATGGGCGTCATCGCCGCTGCCTACGGGCGCACGGTGACGGATGCGGAGCGACGCTTGAATGCGCTGGCCAGCACCGACACATTGACCGGCCTGCTCAATCGCCGCCGCATGTCGGATCAAATGCAAAAGGAACTCACGCAAGCGCGCGCAGCGCATCGGCCGTTATCGGTGCTGTTGTTGGATGTCGACCACTTTAAATCCATCAACGATCAATTCGGTCACACCCGCGGCGACCAAGTTATCGTTGCCATCGGTGAAATTCTGCGCGCCCATGTTCGGCAGCAAGACTTAGTGGCCCGCTGGGGCGGCGAAGAATTCTTGGTGCTGCAACCGGACGCGAACTTGGCGGCGGCGCGCGAAACCGCGGAGCGTATCCGACGCGCGGTATCGCAATACATGATTCGCGATGAGCTTGATGCAACGCCCGTGACTGTCACGGTCGGCGTGGCGAGTTGGCGGAGCGGTGAAAGTTTGGAAGACACGATGCATCGCGCCGACAACGCGTTATATATCGGCAAGAAGGAAGGTCGCGATCGAGTGACGGCGGATCACAGCGATACCGTTGCGCCGTTACGCGCCAGCGCTTAGCTGTGCTCCATGCCGACGCGCGCCGGCGTGAGCTGAGCGAAATAGCGCTGCCGCACCGCACGATTTAAAGGCTCCGAATAAAAGCGCGCCAAGCCGTAGCCCAACAGCACGCTGGCGCCGAGCATCGAAAGATAGGCAGTCCAGTACTGCACGGCCGTCAGCGTAGTACCGAACAGTGCTTTGATCGGGTGCATGAATAGCAACACCATAAACATGTGCGCGAGATAAATTTCATAACTACATCGTCCGGCGACGCGTATGAGCCCCGTCCCGGTGGCGACGGTGTGTTCGCCTACGCCGCTCGCGAACGCGATTAAGACAAGCGCCACGCCGAACTCCAATACGGTGACGTTCAGGGCCACTTTGGTCAATCCAAGGTCGACGGCCAGCGTTCTAAAGACGACAATCAACAAGATTGCTGCAATTCCGATGGGCAATAGCGCACGCAATAAGGTCTTGTTCAAGTTGACGCGCATCCTAATCCAGGCGGCGATACACCCGAACGCAATGCCATCCATGCATGAGAGGTAGGCGTAGTCGGTCCAAGGCTGTTGGCCGTCAAGACGCAGACGATTGATCGGACCGATAACAATCAGGACCAGCATGCCGATGAGCAGCAAACGTTCTCGACGCAGCAATAAGCATGCGAGCGGAAAAAATATATAGAACGTTTCCTCGATGGATAACGACCACAGCACGTCCCAGTTGCCCGGCAGGTAACCGCGCTGTCCTTCCAGCCAGTTGATATGAAAAGCCAGCGCTGCAAAAATTGCGCGTTCCAACGATGTGCGCTCCGGCTTGATAGCGAAGTCCGCCGCGCCAAGCAAATGCAGCGCACTTAACGTCGCCAACAACAAAAGCAAACAGGGCAGGATGCGCGCCGCCCGCAGAGTGTAGAACTGGGCCAGAGGAATCCGCTCGAGCGAGCGCCAACGCTGAAGGGACATAGTGGTAATCAAGAAGCCGGAAATGACGAAGAAGGCGATCACCGCGTAGTAGCCGGACCAGAACAACGGCCGCTCGATGGCTTTGGGCAACAGCTCGCCCACCGGATAGCCGTTGATTTTGAGTCGCAGATGGATGTGATGCAGCACGACGAGTATGACTGCCAGACCGCGCAATACGTCGATGCCGTGTTGGCGTCCATTTGGAGCGCTTGGCGTCAAGTTGGAGACAATGGAATTGGACACCTTCGCGACGATCCTTGGAGCCGAGCGTATTTGTAGGCGGCCATGATATCGGGCCTTCGCAGCGAAGCCAAAATGCGTTCGTCCGTCTACCAGTCGAATCTCGACTGCTCTGCCCTTGCGTGACCGCCGAAGCGTTTTTCATGCGCCAATAGCCACTGTTTGCGTTCCAACCCGCCGGCATAACCCGTCAGCGCGCCGTTCGCGCCGATCACTCGGTGGCAGGGCACGATGATGCCGATAGGATTGCGACCGTTCGCCGCACCGACTGCGCGCGATGCATTGATATCACCAAGCCGCTGGGCTAGCTCGCCATAGGTTTGCGTTGTGCCGAAGGGAATCGTGAGCAATTCTTTCCACACCGCTTTCTGAAATTCGGTGCCTTCGCCGGCGACGGGCACATCGAAATGAAGCAACTTGCCCGCGAAGTAGGCGGTGAGTTGTTCGCGCACATCCTTGAACGCGCGATCATTGCGTTGGTACTCAGCCGGTAAATCGGGCAAATACTTTTGTTCATGCATGTGTAAATGCGTGAGTGCGATGCCGTTCCCGCGCAACAGAAGCTTGCCGACGGGCGAATCGATTTCGGTGTAGTAGCGTGTCGTCATTCGCGTGTCCTCGATCTCAATCAGCCGCCACCTGCCAATCCCTCCTGTGCCAATCCATGCCACAGATGTACGGCCGCGTAGGCGCGCCACGGGCGCCATTCTTCCGATAGCGTCTGCAGTTTTGCGGGCTTATCCAGCTTAAGTGCACGCAATAAGCCCAAGTCAGCGTGTGGAAACGCATCGGGGTCACCGAGCGCGCGCATCGCAATGTACTCGGCGGTCCACGGTCCGATGCCCGGGATTTCCTGCAGCGCTTCACGAGTAGCGGCGTGATCGGCGGGCGGATTCAGTCTTACGATGCCGTCCGCGACTGCCTTGGAAAGTGCGCCGACAGTCTCGGCACGTTTGCGCGTCAGGCCGCGATCGATCAACTGCTGTAGGGTTGCGTTGCCGATGTCGGCGGCGTCAGGCGCAACGTAGTCGATGTCGGCGAAGGGCGTTGCGACTTGCTCGCCAAACGTGGCGACGAAACGACCGAAGATGGTTGTTGCCGCCTTAACGGTGATTTGCTGACCAAGTACCGCGCGTAGCGCGAGCTCAAAACCATTGATGGCGCCAGGAACCCGCAGTCCCGGTGTGCGCGCAACGAACTTCCGCAGCGATTTGTGCTTGGTGAGATAATCGTCGATCACAATTGGGTTGGCGTGCAGGTCGAACAATCGCCGCAATCGTGTCTGTAGGTCAGGCAGCACGGGTAGCAACCCTGGTGCCACTGAAACTCGTAGCAAGTTGTACGCGATTGGCTGTGCCGCAATCCAACCTGCATGCTTGCCTATTCTTACTGTGCGGATGTATTTATCGCCGTCGACTTGTTCGGTCCGCGTCGCGGCGCGTCCCGCCAAAAAATGAATGAGCGGCTGCCAAGCGAGTGGTGCGCGAAAGCCGAGCTTAAGAACGATTTCATCGTTGCGTTCGCCGCTTTTTCGTTTGCGCAGAGCTATCGGGTTGAGTCGATACGCCTCTTTAAATTGTCGATTGAACTGCCGCACGCTGGTAAAGCCGCTGGCGAACGCTACGTCGACGGCGCGTAGCGAAGTGTCGGTGAGCAGTTGCTTCGCCAGCAACAAGCGCTGTGTTTGCGCCAGCGCTATGGGACTCACGCCGTATTCCGATTCGATTACGCGATGCAGTTGGCGCGCGCCGATGCCGAATTCCGCGGCCAACGCGTCGACTTTACCTTCGCTCAATGCGCCCGATTCGATGCGCGCGACTGCGGCTTTGGCAACGCGCTGCACCGAATCGATAGGGGCGTGACCGGGCGCCAATTCCGGGCGGCATCGCAGGCATGGCCGGTAGCCTGCGGCCTCGGCACTGGCGGCGTTCGAGTAATAGGTGCATCGATCGCGCCCCGGCGTACGCACCGTACATACCGGACGGCAATACACACGCGTCGTCGACACGCCGACGAAGAACACGCCGTCAAAGCGCGCATCGCGCGCTCTGATGACTTCGTAGCAGTGAAGGGGGTCCAACGACATGGACCTAGAGTAACGCTCGCCGCGTCAAAATTCTGGCCGTTTTCGGACATCATCCACAGGTATAAGAACCTTGTCCGGCTTATCCAGCCCGCAGCTTGAGTAATGTCGGAACATCCATCGAGTCCGTGTAGCGGCGAAGTTCCGTTTCCTTTACCAGCGCCCCGTACATTGCCATGCGGTCTGCGAGTTCGTTGCCTTCGGTGCCGACGTGCGCGGCCACGTGCGTAAGTCGCAACTCATCGCTGATGCGTTGGTAGACGGCGTAGCACGCTTGGATTATTTCCAGGTTTTTGATTTCGCCGCCGGTTTTTTTCCAGCCGCGCTTCTCCCAGCCCGGCGCCCAGTCGCGCACGCAATTGATAGCGTATTGCGAGTCACTGCAGATCTCGACACTGCGGTCCGCGTTTATTTCCGCTTCGGCCATACGCAGCGCTGCATGCAATGCATTCAATTCCGCAGTGTTGTTGGTGCCTGCCGGGTTGTACAAGCCATACCAAAGCTCCGTCAGCTCCCCGCTGCGATACACAACGACGCCAGAGCCTGCGTTGCCGGGGTTGGGCTCGCATGCGCCATCGCAGTAGATGCTGACGTCGCACTGATGCGCTATGTGCGCGGCGTTTTTTTCGCCGCTGCTCTTTTTCAATGAGCCGGTGTTGCGAGAGGTGCTCGCGCTGAAGCCGGCACGATAGGCGTCTTCTGCCTCTGCGCGCGTCGGAAAAGATTTATATCTCGCGCCGGGATGTTTGTCGACGGATTGAAAGGTCGCAGCCCAATCGGTAAATACACCGGTCTTGCGTCCAGACCACACCACATAAAACTTCTGCGCCATGTTGCTCGATACTCCTGCGTAACGGAATAGTGAACTAACGGCGTCGGGTTTGCATCGCAAAAATTCGGCTTCGCAGCGGGCGGGTTACGCGGATCGAGGCCGCTGGTATCGGCTTCCGATACAAAACCGTCGTCGATTGAGTTGCCGCCCTAGGTCACTAGCATGTGCGCTCACCAAGGATACTCGGGGAACGCAATGCAGGTTCTAGGTCGCACTGATACTTCGCTGTGCTGTAACGATCGACACTCGCATCTCAACACAACGCAAATGCGCGGTGCATTTTCTCCCGCGACAACCGCTGATGTTGTGAGCACCATGAAGTGGCTGCACGAGCGCGGCGAATGCATGGCTGTCAAAGGATCGGGTCATGCAATGGGCGGGCAGCAGTTCGCCGCCGATGCGTGGCTTATGGAAACATCCAAGCTTAATAAAGTATTGTGGTTCGACCGACAACGAGGACTCATTCGCGTACAGCCGGGGATCGAATGGCCGGCCTTGATGCGACACTACTTGGTAGAGCAGCGCGACGGGCAGTCGGCTTGGGGAATCCGGCAGAAGCAGACCGGTGCAGACCGCTTGTCCATCGGTGGTGCTGTAGCCGCGAATATTCACGGACGCGGCCTAACCTACGCACCGTTCGTGTCGGATATCGAAAGTTTGGAAGTTGTGTTTCCCGACGGCTCGGTCCGAGAATGCAATCGTCTCGTCAATACGGAGCTCTTTAGGACCGTTGTCGGCGGATACGGCTTATTCGGCGTGGTTACTGCCGTAACGCTGCGCCTGGTTCCGCGCGTTCAAGTGCGGCGCGTCGTCGAGTTGCGGACAGTAGACGACGTCGCGTCGGGGTTCGACGAGCGCATTGCCCAGGGCTACACCTACGGCGATTTTCAATTTTCGACAGCGCATGACGATCCCGGCTTTATGCGGCAGGGCGTGTTCTCCTGCTATCAGCCGTTGGACGAGGTCGTGGCCATTCCGGAGCGTCAACTTCGACTGTCGCCAAGCGATTGGCGCCGGCTCCTATTGCTTGCGCATGTGGACAAGAAGCAAGCGTTCAAAGACTTCAGTGAATTCTATTTGCGATCGTCGGGGCAGATCTATTGGAGCGATACACATCAACTCAGCATTTATTTGGACGACTATCACCGTGAATTGGATGCATCGTTGCATGCCGGCGTTCCCGGATCGGAAGTCATAACTGAGCTGTACGTACCGAAACCGCATCTCGTGAGCTTCATGAATGCGGTTCGCGCCGACTTCTTGCGCCATCAAGTCGATTTCATCTACGGCACTATTCGCTTAATTGCGCGCGACACGGAAACGATGTTGGCGTGGGCGAAGCAAGACTACGCCTGCGTGATCTTCAATTTGCATGTCAATCACGATCCCGATGGACAGTGCGCGGCGGCGGAGTCGTTCCGGCGCCTCATCGATCTGGCTATCGCGCACGATGGCAGCTACTTCCTGACTTATCATCGCCACGCGGCTAGAGCGCAAGTCAGTCGGTGCTACCCGCAGTTCGGCCGCTTTCTTGAAGCCAAACGGCGTATCGATCCGCTTGAGCTTTTGCAAAGCGATTGGTATCGCCATTACCGCGATGAATTTGGCGAAGCAGTATGAATGTGCTCTCAAAGCTTCGGCAAGGCGAAGGATCGCGTCTGCTCGCCATGTGGGCATGTCTCGCGCTCTTTTTGGGACGAGTGATCGGTCAAGTCGAAGTCTTGCTGATCGGACCCGCATGGTTGCCCGGCATGGAGTATTGGTACTCCGGGTTGTTGCCCTATCCCGTTCTTCTGCCTGTGCAGATAGCGCTGTTGATGTTTATGGCAGTCCTTACGTGGCACCAGACCGTTGCTCGCATCGCTGCGCCAAAGCAAAAGAGAAAATGGAAATGCGCGGTACGAGCCTTTGCTGTCTTGTACTTCATGGCAATGGTCGCGCGCATAGGTGCGCAGTGGCTGCTGGGAGCCGCCGACCTGTTGGCTGCAGGCGGAATCCCGGTGGCGTTTCACTTCGTACTGGCGTTGTATCTATTGTTATTGGCGAGGGAAACTCAAGCGAGTTCGAACCACGCAGGAACTTAGGCCACGCGTTCGCCGGTTACCGAATCGATATTGCGGAATGCAACGCCGGGTAATCCGGCCACGGTGAACTCGGTGGCGACGTACTGACGCATGTCGTCGTCCGACATCGGGCGTGCGAATAGATATCCTTGTAACGACGTACAGCCGAGTTCGCGTAGCAATTTTGTTTGATCGTTGGTTTCCACCCCTTCGGCGGTAACCTCCAATTGCAGCGCGGAGGCGAGTCGTGCGACTGCGGTCACGATTGCAAGGGCACCGGAATCGCGCGTGATACCCATGACGAACGACGGGTCGATTTTGATCTTATCGAACGGAAAGCGGCGCAGATACGCCAACGACGAATACCCTGTGCCGAAATCGTCGAGCGCAATGCGCACACCGAGCGAACGCAATTGCACGATTGCGGACATCGCAGCGGCGGTATTTTCGATCAACGCCGTTTCAGTGAGCTCCAGCTCCAATCGTTGCGGCGCAAGGCCGGTGGCGAGCAGCACTTCGCGCACTTGACGCACCCAGTTCGGATGCATTAGTTGCTGTGCAGATACGTTGACCGCGATGCGGAGTTCGGCGGGCCATTGCGTGGCTGCTTCGCAGGCACGCAATAGAACCCATTTTCCTAGCATGCCCATCAAGCCGGACTCTTCGGCGGCGGCGATAAATTCCGTCGGCGATACATTGCCGCGCGACGGATGCCGCCAGCGTAACAATGCTTCGGCGCCGATCAAACGGCCGTCGTAAGCGTCGAATTGCGGTTGGTAATGAACGCTAAACTGTTCGAGATGGAGTCCGTCGCGCAAATCGTCCTGCAACCGATGCCGGCGCGCTGCGCGCTCGCCCAGTTCCGGCGTATAAAAACGCCATGCGCCGCGTCCGCCGTTTTTTGCCTCATAAACGGCAAGATCGGTGCAACGCAGCAACGCTTCGCCCGTGTCTGCATCGTCCGGTGTGAATGCAACCCCGATGCTTGTTCCCAACACCAAGCGCAGCGAGTCGACGATGCAGGGTTTGGCCAGCGCTTCGCACATGCGCTTTGCATCCAACTCTAATTGCGGACGGTTCACTTCGCCGAATCGGAGGACTGCGAATTCATCGCCGCCCACGCGCGCCAACAAGTCGGTCGGTCGAGTGAAGCGGCGCAAACGTTTGGCAACGGCCAACAAGGACTGGTCCCCGACGGCGTGCCCGTGGACATCGTTAATCGCCTTGAAGTTATCCAAATCCAAGTAGAACAGCGCTGCCGGTTCGCGGCCTACACGCAATAGCGCGCGTTTGAATGCGTGTCGATTGGCAAGGCCGGTGACTTCATCCGTGGTGGCCAATCGACGCGCTTCGACGTGCGCTTCATGGGTGGCGGTAATGTCCGAGCCGACGCCGCGCCAACCTTCGACCGCGTTGCGTTTGCCGAGCAGCGGCTTGCCGCTGATGAGCCAGCGTCGGTGCGAGCCGCCGATTGTGACGCTGACCTGCAAGCTGCGAAAAGGCCGGTTCTCGAGCAACGCCGCTTGGAGTCTGCCGATGCCGTCTAGGTGCGTGGCGCCGTCATCTGCGCCTTCGGATAAATTTACTAGCAATGTGACGAATTCTTTTCCTTCGAGTTGTTCTATCGGCATGTCGAAGATCGAAGCAAGTCTCGCCGTCACGTTGAAAAGTCGGCCTTCTGTATCGGTTTCCCAAAACCAATCCGAGGTGTGCTCCTGAAAATCGTTGAGCAGCAACGACACGAATTCTTGCTGTTGGGAAGCGGAGGCTTCCGCCAGCAGACGTGCCTTAAAGCTGCGCGCGAGGCTGGCCACCATTGCGCAGATGATAAGTACATACACAGTCAGGGTGGCTAGCAGCGGCAATCCGACCTCGGGCTCCAATTGCAGCGCGCCGACACTGGCGCCGATCATCATGACGCTGACGTACGCGTATGCGGCTAACGGCATGACCGAAAGCACGAAGCCACCGCCGCACAACATGCCCGCGGTAACCGCTACGATAAATAGTTGGGCGGGATGGCTCGCGGACAAAAAAGCCAGCGCGGGAATTACCGCCCATAGCGTTGCCAGCACAACGCCATGCGCGACTACCTTCAACGCGGTTTTTTGCGACACCGCATGCAATTGTTGTTTGCGCGTTACCCGCCAGATCGGCAAACCGGTGGCGCTTACGACCAATATCGCGACAAACCATCCGATCGCCAGCCAAGACGGCCACACGTCGATGGAAAAATAGAGCGTGACAACGGCGTTAACCAAGTTCGACAGCACTACCCATGGCGTGACATCGATAATGGCTTGCAACTGCCGTGCGCGAAACATCGATGCTTGACGCGCGTCCACGATAGTGCCGCCCTGTCGGGCAGAATTCGTCGTGGCCGAATGATGTGTGCGTCGCGCGAGCACAGTTCCCTTTTGGCCGATTGGCCTTTCGATTAACGAAGTCACCGGCCGGCGGGCGCAACTGCGATCGACTGCCGAGTCGCCAAGCGCGCTGCCAACCACTTGAATGAGTGACGCTTAATGAGGCGCATCGTAGACGCCGCTCGACAGGCGAAGTTTGAACCGCATCACAATCGGCGTTGAAAGGCCGGGGTCGACGCATTTTCGCGCGTAGGGGGTTACCAGAATGCCGTCCGGATAGGTTCCCCCCGGGCGTTAACCGGGACGATGTTGTCCATCGATTGCCGGATCTTGCGATGTAAACGTGAGGATTAGCGGCCACCGCGCGCTGCCATAGCGGATGCGCGCCGCTTGCGGTCTTTTCTGTCTGTTACTATAGTAGCCATATGGCTACTATAAAATCGACACGCAGCTCGGACGCTATGGCGGTTACACAAGATGCTATGGAGCGCCGTATTGCCGAAGGCATTAGGAAGCGTCGCGAGGCGCTCGGCATCTCCGCTAACGATCTAGCGGAGCGTTCCGGTGTCAGTCGCGCAATGGTGTCCAAGATAGAGCGCCTAGAGGTAAGCCCCACGGCCGTTCTGCTCGGACGCTTGTGCAACGGGCTCGGCATCACGCTATCGAGTTTGATTGCCAGTGCGGAAAGCAAAGCAGGCCCGCCTATTGCGCGTGCGGACGAGCAGCCTGTGTGGCGTGATCCGGACACGGGCCTGTTGCGCACGATGGTGTCGCCGCGCAATACCGGTTCGCGGATGGAAATCGTGCAGGTGGAATTGCCGAGCGGTGCGGAGGTGCAGTACGAAGCGCTGCGTGAACCGCACTACGATCAACATGTAGTAGTGCTGTCGGGGAAGCTCACCATGACGTTTGGCGAGGAGAGTTACGACTTAACAGCCGGCGACTGCATCCGCTCGCGTTTCGATGTACCGCACGCCTTCGCCAATCGCGCGCGCGGTGCGTGTAAGTATTTGGTAGTGATAGGGCGCTAGCGATGAATGCGACCAAACGATCATTTCAGGCACCGGGAGTAGAAATTCGTGTCGACGACTTAACCGACCCTCGCATAGCGGTGTTCTTGGAAGAACACATCAAGGACATGCGCTCTGTTTCGCCGCCGGAAAGTAAACACGCTCTCGATCTCGAAGGACTTAAGCAACCGGAGATCACCTTCTGGAGCGTATGGCAGGGATCGGAGCTAATCGGTTGTGGAGCACTTAAGCGGCTCGACCATGAACACGCCGAGCTCAAATCCATGCGCACTGCGATTGGGCAACGCCGCAAGGGTTTGGGTGCGCTCATCCTCAAGTTCATCATGGATGAAGCGCGCAGCCGCGGTTATCGGCGCATGAGTTTGGAAACGGGCTCTATGACGTTCTTCAAACCGGCCCGGGGTCTATATTTGAGTTACGGTTTTGTGCCTTGCTTGCCATTCGCGGATTACAAACCGGATCCCAATAGCGTTTTCATGACGCGCGATTTATGAACGAGTCAGTATCGGCGAGGAACGTATCGTGAACTTCGTAGCGTGCTCCCTGGAAAGACATGGTGCGGCGATCCTCGATATTCTGAACGAGGCCATCGCCAACTCCACCGCCCTGTACGAGTACACGTTGTTCAAGCCGGATAAGATGACGACGTGGTTTGCGGACAAGCATGCCGGCCGCTACCCGGTAATCGGTGCCGAAGACGATTCCGGTGCGCTGTTAGGTTTTGCGAGCTACGGTGTATTTCGCGCAAGGCCCGCTTACAAATACACGGTGGAGCATTCCGTGTACGTACATAAGGAGCATCGCGGCAAGGGGGTGGGGCGCGAGCTGCTCGCAAGAATCATCGGCGCTGCGCGGTCGCAGGAGTATCACGTGATGATTGGCGGCATTGATGCCGAGAATCAGGCCAGCATCTTGCTCCACAAACAATTCGGCTTCGTCCATGCAGGCACCATCACACAGGCCGGGTTTAAGTTCGGCCGGTGGTTGGATTTGGTGTTCTATCAACTGACGCTGAGCACACCGTCGCATCCTGTGGATGGTTAGCGCGCCTGTTGACAGATCGGCGTGTCGGCGCGATCTTCGTCCCTCACGTCCTCACGTCCTCACGTCCTCACGTCCTCACGCCTATGCCACACACACTTTGGATCGCCACCCGAAAAGGTGCATTTGCTTTGCGCAGTGATGCCGCGCGTCGATCATGGAAAGTACTGGGTCCGCAAATGCTAGGCCATGTCATTCACCA
>Ga0315910_10001223_pt1 | contig 23988 bp, 17 predicted proteins | sample EdamamesoilMG_FD_204470 | JGI IMG/M metagenome (GOLD analysis project Ga0315910, IMG submission 204470) | Garden soil microbial communities collected in Santa Monica, California, United States - Edamame soil | ecosystem: Environmental > Terrestrial > Soil > Garden | place: USA: California... | reverse complement strand
CGGCGGCCAGCAGCGCGAAGGCGAAGCGCAGGTCGTAAAGGCCCTGTCGCTCGCCGGCCAGCGCCAGCAACGCGAAAGCCAGTGGCGCCAGCACCGTCCACACGATGATGCCGCGCGCGGAGCTGCCGGCGGCGGAGGGAGAGAGCAGCGCGCCCAGCCAGCCCCCGTCGCCACGCTGTGCCAGCGTGCCGAGCAGCAGCAGGCCTGCGAAGAAGCTTTCGAGTGCGCCGATTTCGCCCGCGAGGCCGAGACTCGCCAGCGTATGACTGTCGAGGGCAAAGCCGATCAACGAGCTGGTGGCCGCCAGCAGGCCGAAGCCGGACGCCGCCGCGAACAGCAACCGGGTGAATCGGCCACGCAGTGGTACGCACAGCAGCGCCAACGCCACGCACAGGAACATGAGCAGGCTCGCGCCGGAGAGCGGCAGCGGCGCGGATTCGATGAACAGCGGCGGTATCGCGGCGAGTTGCGTCGGCGGCAACAGGCGCGGCAGGGCGTCGGCGAGCAGCGGGTGAAGGGCAAGGAAGGCAGCGACTGCCGCGCACAGCTGGCCGACGACGCGGGCGATGCGGGGCCGCAGGCTCACCAGCAGCGCGGCCAACGCCAGCAATGCCGCGCACTCCGCCACCCGCGGCGTCATCAGGTCCGCGGCATCGAAGCCGGCCGTGACGTACAGGCCGCCGAGCAGTACGCCGACACTGGCGAACAGCACCGCGCCCGACAGAACGCGCGAGGTGCGCATCGCGGACAATGAAATGGAAACGGACTTCATCGGTGGCGCCGAGTATTGCAGGCCGCGATGCGACATGGCTGTCGGCACACTCCTACCCGGAGCGGCCGGGACTCAAACCGGGGCCTCTCTGATGCAGCGCGAGCCGAAATCCTGTCGCATCGCGCCACCACGATTGACGGATTCTGCTGTCGGACGTCGCCGCCCCGCGACGCGACCGCTTGCGCCGCATGCAGGTATTTTCCAGCGCGCCATCACGCGGCGTCCGACGGCGGCAACGCGCGCGGTACGCGACGCTTGCGCGCATGCAGAGAATCGCCGCAGCCACACCATTACCCGCGCGTTCGCCAGGCGTCACCAGCGCGTGGCACTCGCGCCGCTGGTACATCTCCAACACGCGCCGCGCGTACAGCGTGCGGCCCATCTCCCCGGGAGACCGGCGCCTGCTGGCGGAATTCGCGCTGGGCGTGTCACGCGCCGCGACCGAACGCGAGCTGCTCGCCGTCCACGACCTCACCGACATGTTGTTCGAACGCGTGATCTCGGCGGGCGTGCAGAACGCCGTGGGGTTCGCGGCGCTGGAGAACACCTCGGCCGGTGACAGCGTCATCGGTGTGTGCGCCTATTCGTTCGCCGGCAAGGGGACCTCCGGCAAGGGCGGGGCGGACTTCTGCGTCGCCGTCGCCCCCGGCTGTCGCGAGGAGCAGATCGGCCGCACCTTGTTGTCGACGCTGTTGCGCCAGGCCAAGCGCGCCGGCATCGGCCAGCTCGCCGGCGAGATGCATTGGTCGAACCGCCCGATGCAGATGCTCGCCTTGTCCATGGGATTCGTCATCGAGCCGGTGGCGCGTGACCGCAACCTGCGCCGCCTGGTGCTGGCGCTGCGCTGACTGGCTAACTACCTCAACTCACACCGGGAGGCCCGAGTGTCCGATTCCGCCAACAGTGCCGCCATGGAGCGCGGCCTGGATCGCCCCGCGTCCGCGACGCCGCTGCAGCGCGCCGTGCCCGGTCGCCGCGTGCTCATGATCGTGGAAAACCTGCCGTGCCCGTTCGACCGGCGCGTCATGCAGGAGGCCCGCACGCTGGCGGCGGCCGGTTATGCGGTGTCGATCATCTGTCCCAAGGCGCCTGGCTACGAGACGGGTTTCGAGCGCATCGACGGCATCGACATCCATCGGCACGTATTGCCGCGCGAGGCGGACGGAGCGTTGGGCTACGCGCTCGAATACGGCGTGGCACTGCTCATGGAATTCTGGCTGTCGCTGAAGATCCTCTTCGGGCGCGGCTTCGACATCATCCATGCCTGCAATCCGCCCGACACGATCTTCATCATCGGGCGGTTCTACAAACTGTTCGGCAAGAAATTCGTCTTCGATCACCACGACATCAATCCCGAGCTCTACGAAGCCAAGTTCGGCAAGCGCGGGTTGGGGCACAAGCTGCTGGCCTGGCTCGAGCGCCGCACCTTCAGGACCGCCGACATGGTGATCTCGACCAATGAGTCGTATCGCCACATCGCGCTGACGCGGGGCGGGGTGAGCCCGGAGCGCGTATTCGTGGTCCGTTCGGGACCGGACCTCACCCGCATGAAGCAGTTGCCGGCCAATCCCGCGCTGAAAAGCGGACGCAGGTTTCTCGTCGGTTACGTCGGCGTGATGGGCAAGCAGGAGGGCATCGACCTGCTGCTGCAGGCGGTGCAGCTCATCGTCCACTACCTCGGGCGCACCGACATCCACTTCGGCCTGGTGGGCGGGGGCACCGAGCTCGCCGCCATGCGCCAGCTCGCGAAGAACCTGGGCGTCGCCGATTACGTGACCTTCACGGGCCGCGTGCCGGATGCCGAGTTGCTCGAGATGCTCAATACCGCCGACATCTGCGTGAACCCCGACCGCGCCAACGACATGAACGACCGTTCCACCATGAACAAGGTCATGGAGTACATGGCGCTGGGCAAGCCGCTGGTGCAGTTCGATCTCACCGAGGGTCGCGTCAGCGCCGGTGAAGCCGCCTGGTACGCGCGTCCCAACGACGTGGCGGACCTGGCGCAGAAAATGGTGTCGCTGCTGAACGAGCCCGAGCAGCGCGCGCGCATGAGCGAGGTGGGGCGGGAACGCATCGAACACGTGCTGTCGTGGCAACACGAGGCCCCGCGGCTGCTGGCCGCCTACGAACATCTCACTGGAGAAAAGCGATGAAGAAGTTACTGATGGCGTGCTGCGTCATCATGGCCCTGGCCTGGGCCACGAACGTGATGGCGCAGGACCCTAACTACACCGTCAAGCCCGGCGACACGCTGTCGATCAGTGTCTGGAAGGAGCCGGACCTGCAGAAGGAGACGCTGGTGCGGCCCGACGGCTCGTTCTCGTTCCCGCTGGTGGGCGAGGTCGACGCCAAGGGCAAGACCGTCGCGGATCTCAACAAGACGCTGTCGCAGCGGCTCACCAAGTTCATCTCCGACCCGGTGGTGACCGTGTCGATCCAGGAGATCAAGGGCAACAAGGTGTACGTCATCGGGCAGGTCAACAAGCCCGGGGAGTTCATCATGAATCCGAGCGTCGACGTCATGCAGGCGCTGTCCATGGCCGGCGGCACCACGCCGTTCGCCTCGCTGGGCGACATCGTCATCCTGCGTCGCACGCCCACGGGCAAACAGTCGCTGCCGTTCCGTTACAACGATGTGGTCAAGGGTCGCCGGCTCGACCAGAACATCGACCTGCAGGCCGGCGACGTGGTGGTCGTGCCCTAGGCACGCAGTGAAGGAGTCGCCGTGAGGCACGTGATCAAAAAATCTGCCATGAATGGCCGTTGCACGACAGTCCTGGCCGCGGCGGTCGCGCTCGCGCTGTCCGGCGCGGCGACGGCCGCCGACTGGGAATTCAATCCGACCCTGGAGGCCGGCTACCTCTTCGACGACAACTACCGGCTGACGCCGCCCGGAACAGAAATCGAGGTTCAGGGCCCGCTGCTGGACGCGCAGCTCGAGATGCGCGCGCGCAATCCCGCGGGCGAGTTCAGTTTCACGCCGCGCGTGCGCGCGACGTATTTCCCCGACGAGCCGGACGTCGACACCGTCGACTATTTCGCCGGTGTCTACTGGCTGCAGCAGGGACAGCGGCTCAAGACCGAGTTGCGCGGCGACGTCGCGCAGCAGGACGTGGTCAACAGCGAGCAGCCCGATGCCACGGTGCCGGGGGACTCCGGACTGGGTGACCCGGATATCGGCGACTCCGGACGCGTGATCATCAAGAACCGGCGCCTGCGCGCGTCGATCCTGCCGGCCTTTGAATACGAATTGTCGGAGCGTCGCGGACTCGAGTTTGGCGGCAATTTCACCGACGTGAATTACGACCGGGATCTGCCTGGCTTCCAGGTCGACTACCGGAATTTCGACGTGTACGCGGGCCTGGTGACCCGCATATCGCCCATCCACTCGCTGACCGCACGGCTGCGCGGCGCGCAATACGACATCGCCACCCAGGGCGACTCGACTTCTTATGGCGCCGAGCTGCAATGGGATACGCGTACCGTGGCCGACACCCGCTACTTCCTGCGCGTCGGCGCGCAGAACGTGAAGTTCGAGGACGACACCCAGGAGACCGCGTGGCTGGCGGGCGCGGGTGTGAGTCTCGAGCGGGGTCGCAACCAGTTGTTCACCGACCTGACGCGCAGCGTAGGTCCGTCGTCGGCGGGCATCGTGATCACCCGCGACCAGTTGCGGCTGCGCTGGACGCGCGATCTCACGCCGCGCCTGAGCTTCCTCGCGGGATTGCGCGGCACGCACGATGAGGACGTGACCCAGGATTCCTCTTATCAACCGCGCAGCTACGCCACGGGCGAAGTCGGGTTCCTGTGGCGCTGGCAGGAGGACTGGTCGCTGCGCGCCGCCTATGACTACACCTGGCAGGACTTCGACGAAGCCTTGCTCGAAGCCTCGAATTCGAGCGGCGCGATGATTTCCGTCCTCTATCAACCCTCGCAACGTCGACGCTGAAGGAACGACATCCATGGAATCGCAGGCCTCTCCAGAATTTTCCGACTACGTACACGCGATCGCACGCCGCAAGGGGCTGCTGCTCGGCGTGGCGATCCCGGTCGCGGTGCTCACGTTGCTGCTGACGCTGACGCTGCCCGACATCTACACCTCCTCGGGACTGGTGGAGATCGACGACGCCTCGAACGCGCAACCACTCACGGTCGGCGCGACCGGCAACGGCGAGTCCGACTACGCCGACCAGTACGTGCAGAACCTCAAGGGCATCGTGCTCACCGACAGCAACCTGAGCCGGCTCATCGAGGAGCACCACCCCTACCCGGATCTCGAAGACGACGCGAACGCGATGCTGAGCCGCCTGCGGCGCGACATAAACGTCAAAATCGTGACCACGCCCATTCTCGATCCGCGCACCGGCCGCGAACGCGAAGTCGTCGACGCATTTACGCTGTCGTACGACAACCGCCTGCCGGAGAAGGCGCAGAAGGGCGCGCAGTGGCTGGTGGCGGCGTTTCTCGCCGAACACCGGCGCCAGCGCCAGGGGCGCGCGTCCAACGCGGCCGAGTTCTATTCCAAGGAAGCCGAGCGCATCCGCACGCACGTGGCGCAGCTCGAGTCCAAGCTCGCGGATTTCAAGCGCAAGAACTACGGGCAGCTGCCGGAGCTGACCGAGGTCAACATGTCGATGATGGATCGCACCGAGGCGCAGATCCAGCAGAACGAAATGCAGGCGCGCAGCCTGCGGCAGGAGCGCGTGTTCCTGGCGGCGCAGCTCGAGCAGCAGCGTGCGCAGGGGCCGGATGCGGCCAGCGTGCGGCAGCTCGAGGACCAGTACAGCCGCATGCGCTCCACGTACGACGAGAGCCATCCCGACATGGTGGCGCTGCGCCGGCAGATCGACAGCATCAAGTACGGCACCAGCGCGGGGAGCGGAACCTCGCTGCGCTCGCAGCTGAATGCCAAGCGCGCCACGCTGGTGGAGGCGCGGCAGCGCTACGGAGATGAGTATCCGGACGTCAAGAAACTGCAGCGCGACATCGCCACGCTGGAGGCACGCATCAAGGGCGGCGAACGCGGCGACGTCGACATGTCGGACGGCACCCCGGTGGGCATGCAGCTGCGCACGCAGATCAATGCCATCGACAGCCAGCTGGCCAGTATCAACGCGCAGAACGCGGGACTGCGCGCCAAGTTGACGGGGCTGGAGAAAAACGTGACCTCCGCGCCGCAGGTGGAGCGCGAGTACGCCAATGCCACGCGTGATCTCACCATCGCGCGCGAGAAGTACGACCAGTTGCTGAATCGCCAGATGGACGCCGAGGTCAGCGAGCAGGCCATCGTCGGCGGCCGCTCGGACGAATTCCGTCTCATCCAGGCGCCGATGCTGCCGAACTCGCCGTCCAAGCCGCAGCGGCTGGCCATCCTGTTGATCGGACTGGTGGCCGCGGTGCTCGCGGGCCTGACCGCGTCGGTGGCGGCGGAGGCATTCGATCCGAAGGTGCGCGGCGCCCGCGACGTACGCGAGCTGCTGTCGGTTTCGCCGCTGGTCGCCATCCCGACCATCCGCAACTCGCGTTCCCGCCGGCGCAGCGCGTGGCGGTTCGCGGCCGCCACGGCCACCGCTGTGGTCGGCATCTGGGTGGCATTCAGCGCAATTCGAAATTTCCTCTAAACGAATCGGCAACAGAGAGAGTCAGCAATGAGCACGACCATGGAAGACGCGATCCGCAGGAACTTCGCCGAGCGCGCCGCGGAGCGTACCGAACGGCCGAATGCAATCGAATCGATGAACCTGCGCCAACGGGTGCGACGCGTGAGCGCCGCGCCCGCCGACCTGCAACAGGCGCGGCGCTTCCAGAACGCCAGCGTCGACGTGCGCGCCATGGAGCGCCAGTGCGTGTTGCCGGCGGTGTCGGACACGGCGGCACTGCGCGCCTTCAAGATCCTGCGCACCCGCGTGCTGCGGCGCCTGGACATGCACAAGTGGAGCAGCATCGCCGTGTCGGGCATGTCGGTGGGCGAGGGCAAGACGCTCACCGCCATCAACCTGGCGCTGGCCCTGTCCCAGGATGTGAACACCTTCGTGTTCCTCGTCGATCTCGACCTGCAACGCCCGCAGGTCGCCAACTACCTCGGCATGAGCTTCGAGAAGGGCCTGTCGGACTATCTGTTGGGCAAGGCCGAGCTCGACGACATCGTGTACAAGCTGCATTCCGAGCGCCTCGGCGTGATCCCGAATGCGCGCGCGTTCCAGCATTCGTCGGAGTTCCTCAATTCGCCGCGCATGTCGGAGTTCCTGCAGGCGCTGGAGCGCGAGGTGCCGCGGCGCATCGTGATCTTCGACATGCCGCCGCTGCTCGCTTCGGACGACGTGCTGGCGTTCGCGCCGCAGTTCGACTCGCTGCTGCTGGTGGTGTCCGAGGGCATGAGCGGGCGCGCCATGTTGCGCGGGGCCAAGGAAGTTCTGGCGGAGATGAACCTGCTGGGCGTGGTGCTCAATCGCTCCAAGGAACGGAACGAAAGTGCTTACTACTGAGGGCGGCATGGCCGCAGGCTCGCCGGAACTCGCGGAAGACGAATTGGCCGCCCGACGGCGGCGCAAGCCTAAGACCACGAAGCGCATCAGCATCTTCGGCCTGGGCTACGTGGGCGCGGTGTCGATGGCCTGCCTGGCGCGCGACGGGCACCGCGTGATCGGCGTGGACATCGACCCGGTGAAGCTCGACCTGATCCGCGCGCGCAAGTCGCCCATCCTCGAGGAGGGCATCCAGGAGCTGATGCGCGACGTGGTGGCTTCCGGCCGCGTGACCGTGACGGCCGATGCCCTGAGCGCCATCCACGATACCGACGTATCGTTCATCTGCGTGGGCACGCCCTCGGCCGCCAATGGCAGCCAGGACTTGACCGCCATCCTGCGGCTGTCCGAACAGATCGGCGCGGCACTGAAGACCAAGCGCGGCTTCCACACCATCGTGGTGCGTTCGACCGTGCAACCCGGAACGCTGGAGGAGAAGATCGCGCCCATCCTCGAGCGCGAAAGCGGCAAGCAGTCGGGCACCGATTTCGGCCTGGCGTTCCAGCCCGAATTCCTGCGCGAGGGTAGTTCGATCCGCGACTACGATCATCCGCCGTACACCATCGTGGGAGGCAACTGCGAGGCGGCGGTCAACGCGGTGCGTGAGATCTTCCAGCACCTGGACACGCGCTTCCTGGTCACCAGCGTGCGCGTGGCCGAGACGCTCAAGATGAGCTGCAACGCGTTCCACGCGCTCAAGATCACTTTCGCCAACGAGATCGGCCGCGTGTCGCAGGCACTGGGCATCGATTCACACGAGGTCATGCGCCTGGTCTGCGCCGACACGCGGTTGAATATTTCCCCGGCCTACCTCAAGCCCGGCTTCGCGTTCGGCGGTTCGTGCCTGCCCAAGGACCTGCGCGCGCTGGCGCAGATCGCGCGCCAGCACGACCTCGAGATCCCGATGCTCGCGAACGTGCTCGCCAGCAACCAGGTGCACATCGACCACGCGGTGGCGAAGATCCTGCGGCTCGGGCGGCCGCGCGTCGGCATGCTGGGCCTGTCGTTCAAGTCCGGCACCGACGACCTGCGTGAAAGCCCGCTGGTGCTGGTGGCCAAGCGGCTGCTCGGCGAGGGCTGCGAGCTGCGCATCTTCGATCCCGAGGTGCACCTGTCCAGGTTGTTAGGCGCCAACCGCAGCTACATCGATCGGCACATCCCGCACCTGGGCTCGCTGCTGTGCGAGGAGATCAACGAGATGATCGATCCGTCGGAGGTGATCCTGGTCGGACTGCAGCAGCCGGCGCTCGACGCGGCGCTGCAGGCGCGCGTGCGCGCGGACCAGTACCTCGTCGACCTGGTGAACCTGCCCAACCGCGACCTCCTGCGCTGCCAGTACGAAGGAGCCTGCTGGTAGCCGCCGACCCACATATATAAGAGTGGTCCGGGCCTAAGGGTCCCGTACCCCGTGGTGGCGGTTCACAGTTCCACGCCCATAGGGATTTCCCTGCGTGGACATAACCTGTTGAAAAGACTGATTGTCTCCGTTCGGAGACGGTTGGTGGGCTGCGCACAATTTTTCCTGTGCGTTGAAACGCTTGCACTCGGAATTCCTAATGGCGCCAGGCCGCAATGGTGCGCGCCAGAGGATTCCGACAGATGCCTTTCCCGAAAAGCGATTCCGTAAGGGCTTTCCTGGGCGCGTTAGCGCTAGCAAGCTGCTTTGGCATCGCCGTATTCCATGAGCCGGCGTCGCCCGGTCGGAACCCTTCCGGGTCAAACGGCAGCGCGCCCATCAGCGATGGCGCGCCGGGCATCGTGGTCACCGCCGCGGCCACGCACGTCGGCACTAACTACCAGCTCGCGCCGAAAGTGCGGGCTCCGCAAGGCGACGCGCTGACCTTCAGCGCCGCCAACCTGCCGCCGTGGGCCCGCATCGACGCGGCCACCGGCCAGATCTCCGGCACACCGCGCGCCAGCGACATCGGCGAATACGAATCCATCACCATTACCGTGGCCGATGCCACGCACCGGACCACCAGCCAGCCGTTCACCATCACCGTGCTCGGCCCGCCCGCGGCGCAACTCGCCTGGCGCAAGCCCGAGCTGCGGGTGGATGGCTCGAACCTCGACGACCTGGGCGGCTATCGCATCGTCTACGGTCGCGATCCCGGGCAGCTGGACCACAGCATCTTCATCAACGATCCCGACCAGCTGTCCTACGAGTTCAGCACGCTCGAGACGGGCGCCTGGTACTTCGCCGTCATTGCCGTGACCTCCAGCGGTCTCGAGGGCCCGGCCACGCCGCCCGCGATGAAGATGATCTGAACGAATTCCACATTTACATCCACCATCCACACCGCCAAGAGGTCCAGGGAATGAGCCTTGCCGAAATCCGCCCCATCAACGCGCGTACACACCGCCTGGTGACGTACCTGTTGCTGCTCGCCGCCGCCGTACTGACCCTCGGTGCGCAGAGTGCGCAGGCGCTTCCGGTCATTCCCAACACCGTCGGATTCGGTCTGGACACGCCCGCCGGCCGCGGCGGTACGGTGTATCGCGTGACCAACCTCAACGCCGACGGCGCGGGCTCGCTCAAGGCATGCATCGATGGCACGACGGCGCGCGTGTGCATCTTCGAGGTGTCCGGCACCATCAAGCTCACCCAGGATCTGCAGGTTCGCAACGACAAGCTGACCATCGCCGGCCAGACCGCGCCTTCACCGGGCATCATGCTCCGCGGCGCCGCGTTGGTGATCCACGCCTCGGATGTGCTCGTACAGCATATCCGCATCCGTGCAGGCGACGATTCGGTTGGCCCGGCTCCGGACAACCGCGACTCGCTCAAGATCGAGGGCAGCGATGCCCGCCCGGTGAAGCGCGTGGTCATCGACCATTGCTCGTTCAGCTGGTCGGTGGACGAAGTGGCCAGCGTCTGGGGCGCGCACGACTACATCTCGTTCCTCAACAACATCTTTTCGGAGCCGCTGCACGACTCCATCCACCCGGACTATGACGGTACGGGACGCATCGTCCACGGCTTCGGCGTGTTGCTGGGCTCGAGCCCGGCCGGCGGCCGCGTGACCATGATCGGCAACCTCATGGCGCACCAGACCCAGCGCAACCCGCTGAGCCGCGCGCGCGAGCTGGTGTTCGTCAACAACATGGTCTACGACCGTGAAGGCCGCGACTTCGACGCGCAGAGCGAGAAGTCACGAACCACCAAGACCTCGGTGGTCGGCAACGTGTTCCTGCAGGGGCCGAGCAACAACTCGACCACCAAGCCGGTCTACATCCGCACCGCGGGCGACTACAAGCTGTACGCGGGCAGCAAGGTCTACGTCGCGCAGAATCACGCGGACAGCGGCGATTCGACGTCGCAGATCGTCGCGCTCGCCGGCGGTGACGTGATCGCGGGCCTCTTGTCGACCACCACCGCGCCGGTCTGGATCAACGGCCTCAAGGCGGTCTCGCCCGCGAACAACTCGGTGTACTACAGCATCCTCAAGAACGTGGGCGCGCGCCCGGCCGATCGCGATAGCGTCGACAAACGCATCATCGACCACGTGAAGACGCGCGGCGGCGGCACGATCAACTGCGTGGCGGACAACGGCACGGCGCGCTGCGCACGCAATGCCGGCGGCTGGCCGTACCTCGCGCCGCACACGCGCAAACTGACGCTGCCCGCCAATCCGAACTCGGTGGCGTCGAATGGCTACACCAACCTCGAGAACTGGCTGCATTCGATGAACGCCACGGTGCAGGGCACCACTTCGGCGCAGAGCGCGGCCGCGCCGCCGATGTTGTCGGTGAACTGATCCCGCTGTAGGAAGCGGCGCCGCGACGTGTAATCGTCCGGCGATAGGGGCTCGGGTCAAGGGCTGGCGTCGCAAACGCCGGCCCTTTTCTATTCTGCGAGCGCGTGAACACGGAATTTCAATACCAGGCCAGCCAGCCGATCATTTTCAAGCGCGGCAACTCCCTGGTCGCGCCGGTGATGTTGTGGCTCATGGATGCGCTGCCGGCGGTGCTCGCCGGCGTGATGTTCTATCCACTGACACGCATCTACGACGTCGAATACGATCGCCCGTTCATGGTGCTGTCCATCGTCGCCGCGACTTTCACGCTGGCGGTGCTCCGTCCCAGCAACCAGGCCTCGCAGGTGATCTCGGGGCGCATGGAACTCGCGACCAACCTGCTGTGGCGCTGGGCCATGCTGGTCGCCTGCCTGCTGGCGCTCGGATACGTCACCAAGTTCTCCGAGGAATATTCGCGGCGCGTGGTGGTGACCTGGGTGCTGGTGACGCCGGTGCTGCTGGTCCTGCTCCAGTTGCTGCTGCATTCGATCACGCGCGCCATGCTGATGGATGCGACGCATGCACGCCGCGCCGTGGTGGTCGGCTGCACGGCCGCGAGCCAGGAACTGGCGCGTCGCGTCGCGCTGCATACCGAGATCGGCATCTCCGTGGCCGGCTTTTTCGACGATCGCGGCAGCGACCGGCTGGGCTGCTCGCAGCACGCACCGCTGCTCGGGCGCTTCGGCGACGTCGCGTCCTTCGTCAACAGCCGCAACATCGACGTCATCTTCATCGCGATTCCGCCCGGGCAGGTCACGCGCGTGCGCGACCTGGTGAACGAACTCGGCGACACCACCGCGTCCATCTACTACGTGCCGGACGTGAGCGGCTTCGACATGATCCAGCAGCGCACCAGCGAAATGCTGGGACTGCCGGTGGTGGCGATGTGCGAGACGCCGTTCCACGGTTATCGTGGACTCATCAAGCGCCTCATGGACGTGACCTTCGCGGCGCTCGGGCTCGTGCTGCTGACCCCATTATTGTTAGGTATCGCGTGGGCGGTGAAACGCAGCTCGCCCGGCCCGGTGTTGTTCCGGCAGCGGCGCTACGGGCTCGATGGCCGCGAGATCCAGGTGTTCAAGTTCCGCACCATGACGGTGTGCGAAGACGGCGCGCGCGTCATGCAGGCGTGCCGCGCCGATGCCCGCGTGACGCCGGTCGGAAAACATCTGCGCCGCTGGTCGCTCGACGAACTACCGCAGCTCATCAACGTGCTGCAGGGAACCATGAGCCTCGTAGGACCCCGCCCACATGCGGTTGCACACAACGAGGAATACCGCAAGCTGATCAAACGGTACATGGTTCGGCACAAGGTCCTGCCGGGCATCACGGGACTTGCGCAGGTACGCGGATGCCGCGGCGAAACGGCACGCGTCGAGGACATGGAGGCGCGCGTGATGTTCGACCTCGAGTACATGCGCAACTGGTCACCGATGCTGGACCTGCAGATTCTCGTCGCCACGGTGTTCGCCGTGGTGCGCACGGATCGGGCGTACTAAGGCTGTCATGCAAGAAAGGGGTCTCGTCTGGCGACTTTGCTCGGAATCACGTCGTTGTTCCTGCTCGCGATCCAGGTGTTCAACCTGGATCTCACGATCACTACCGGATTCTCCGCCAAGAACCTGGTCGTCTATCTCATTGCGACATTCCTCGCGCTGCGCATGGTCATCAGCCGCACATCCGTCGCGGCCGCCGGCTCGATGCAGGCGGCGTGGCTCATCCTCATCGTCTATGCGCTCGCCTCGTGGCTGATCGCCGCGCAGGTCGTCGAATATCCGGGCTACGACCTGGTTGAGAGCGCCTTCCGGCTCAAGGCCGGCCTGGTCGACTACTACATCTTCTTCCTGGTGTTCCTGTTCGGCGTGCAGACCGCCGAGGATGGCATGAAGGTGGTCCGCTGGCTGCTGGTGGGCGCGGTGTTTGCCAACGCCGCCACGATGCTCGATACCGTGGGCCTGATTCATCTCGGCTATGTCGAGCGGTTGGACGGACGCACGCAGGGCGCCATGGGCGAGTCCAACCAGTACGCCGCCTATATCGTGCTGTTCATTCCCGGCATGGTCGCGGAGGCCGTCGCGAATCGCGGCTGGAAGCGGTTTGCCTGGGTCGGCGGTGCGCTGCTCTCGTGCGGATCTCTGGCCATGACCGCCTCGCGCGGCGGCATCGTCGGCATGCTGCTCGCCTGTGCGGTGGGCGCCTATCTATATCGCCACCTCGTATCGTACAGCCGCATCGCCGGCTGGGTGTTCCTGTCGCTGGTGGTCCTGGTGATCTTCATGAGCCTGTCGCAGTACGGCGGCCTGCTGAACGAACGCCTGTTCGGCGTGACGATGGACGTCGATCCCAGCCAGGCGTCTTCGGAGCGCACGGAAATCTGGAAGAACCTGCTCCTCACCATGGCGGCGCAGCCGCTCACCTTCCTCACGGGCTTCGGCTGGGACGTGTACTGGACCTTCCCATTCCGCTTCTCGCCGCACAATCACTACCTGTCGCTGTGGTTCAACCTGGGCCTGGTCGGCCTGTTGTGCACCTGCTACCTGCTGTTCGGTTCGATCAATCGCGCGCGACGCGCCAGTCTCGTCGCGGAGATCCACATACGCCGTCATCTCATCGCCTACGTGATGGGTGCGGTCGCGCTGTGCGGCGCGGTGTTCTTCGTCGAGATCATGGAGCCGTGGATCTTCTTCTGGATGTATGCCGGCACGGCGATGCGCCTGTGCCTGTGCGCCGAGCGTGACGCGGTGCCGGAGTCCGCCGCGCAGCCCGCGATGCCACGCTGGCTGCTGCGTCCGCGCACGGCCGCGGCGCGTGATTCCTACGGCTGGCTCGCACCGGAGCGCCGATGATGGGCGCGCGAAAAATCTGCATCGTGGGCCTGGACGCCTACGGCCTGCTGTCGGGCGAGGGCGACCTGAGATACATCGGCGGTGAGACCGTGCAGCACGTGTTGCTGGCGCGCGCGTGGCGCGATCTCGGGCACGAAGTGTCCATGGTGGTGTACGACGACGGGCAGGGCGAGAAGCGCGTGGTCGATGGCATCACCGCGATCGCCGCACACAGGCGCCACGCCGGCATACCGGGCCTGCGGTTCTTCCATCCGCGCGCCTCGAAGCTGGTGGCCGCGCTCATGGCCGCGGACGCCGATGTCTATTACCAGTCACCGGCCGGTGCGTTCACCGGGATCACCGCCTGGTACTGCCGCAGCACCGGCCGGAAATTCATCTTCCGGGTCGCGTCCGACAGCGACTGCGAGAAGGAACACAGCCGCATCCGCCTGTGGCGCGACCGGCGCCTGTACGACTACGGGCTCAAGCGCGCCGACCTGGTCGCCGCGCAGACCGGCGTGCAGGTCAACATGCTGCGCGCGAATCACGCGCTCGAGTCGACCGTGGTCAACATGCTGGTGGAACCGCCACATCGCACCGGCGTCGCGCCGCAGAAGGACATCGACGTGTTGTGGGTCGGGAACCTGCGCGCGCTCAAGCGGCCGGAGCTGGTGCTCGAACTTGCGCGCCAGCTGCCGCACGTGAAATTCACGTTGGCCGGCGGGCCGCTGCCGCATCCTTCCGGGCGCACGTATTTCGAAGACGTGAAGGCCGCCGCGGCGCGGCTGCCCAATGTCAGCATGCCGGGTCCGGTGCGCTACGCGGACACGGGCGGGTGGTTCGACCGCGCGCGCGTGTTCCTCAACACCTCGAGCGTCGAAGGATTTCCGAACACCTTCCTGCAGGCCTGGATCCGGGCCGTGCCGGTGGTGAGCTACTTCGACCCCGACGGCCTGATCCGCCGCATGCAGCTCGGCGCGGTATGCGCCTCGCTCGACGACATGCGCGAAGCGATCCGTGGCCTGCTCGATGTCGACGTCTACCGCGAAAACCTCGGACGCCGTGCGCGCGATTTCGTGGCGCGTGAATTCACCGGCGCGGCGGCGGCGCGTTACCTCGAACTACTCGAAACCAGGACGCTGCGCATGCGACATGTTGTATCTCCGGGCGCGGCGGACGGAGGAACTGTTCCATGACCAGTCCCGCTTATGCGGAACCTTCTCTCGGGGCACTCGCGCAGGTGAAGACCGGTGCGCAGGCGACCGAGGCGACACGAACCGATGCGCTGTTCGTGCTCAACAATCTCGGCTACGGCGGATCGGAGCGCAAGATCGTGCGCCTCGCGAACCGCCTGGCGGAGGAAACCCTGCGCGTGTCGATGGTCTGCCTCAACGGGCCCTACGACATCGAGCAGGGCCTGCGCCGTGACGTGCACTGCACGCGCCTCGAGCGGCGCGGCAAGTTGTCCCTGGTCGCGTTGTGGAAACTGCGCAAGATGCTGGCGCGCGAGCGTCCGTCCACGGTGCTGGCGGTGAACCTGTACCCGTCGTTGTACGTCGCGTTGGCGACCTTGCTGCTGCCGGACCGGCCGCGCACCGTGGCGCTGATCAACACCTCGACCTTCCGCGGCAGCGGATTCATGAAGCGCGTGTACCAGTGGGTGCTGGAGCGCTTCGATCTCACCGTGCACGGCTCGAACGCGCAGCGCCAGTTCTGGTTCAAGGCGCACGGCGTGGCCTCCGGCAATTCGACGGTGATCTACAACGGCGTCGATTCCGACCACTTCGAGATCACCGACTCGTTCGAGGCCGGCAAGCGCTTGCGCGCGTCCCTCGGCGTGAAACCCGACGCGCTGCTGTTTGGCACCGTGGGCATGTGCCGGCCGGAGAAGAACCAGGAAGTGTTGCTGACGACGCTGCGGCGTCTGCGGGTGGCGCGTGTGGATGCGCACCTGGTGATCGCCGGAGCCGGACCCTTGCTGGAGCAGCTCAGGCGGCGCGCCCGCGAACTGGAGATCGCCGACCGCGTGCACTTCGTCGGCGCGATCGAGGACGTGCGGCCGGTGCTGGCCGCGCTCGACCTGTTCGTGCTGCCTTCGACCGCCGTCGAGTCGTTCTCGAACGCGGCGCTCGAGGCCATGTCCATGGGCCGTCCCGTGATCCTCTCGGACATGGGCGGTGCGCGTGAAATGATTTCCGACGGCGTCGAGGGCTACGTGGTGTCGCCCACCGAACTCGCCGCGCGACTTCCGCCCATCATCGCGGCGTTGTACGCCGACAGGCGCAAACGGCTGCAAATGGGCGCGGCCGCGCGCCATCGTGCCGTCACCTGTTTCTCCGTGCCCGCGATGGTGGCGGGTTATCGCGGCCTGCTGCATGACGGAGCCTCGCAATGAACGCCGACCTCAAGACGCCCTCGACGCGTCCCTTCAAACCTTTCCCCGCGCGCCTCGCGCCGCTGCCACCGGATGGCAGGGTGAAGGTGCTGCAATTCGGACCCAGCATGGGGGTGCGCGGTGGCATCAGTTCGGTGGTGCAGCTCATCCTCGACTTCCTGCCGCAGTACGTGTCCGTGCGGCACGTGCCGACCACCGAGGAGGGCTCGGCGCTGACCAAGGCGTCGGTGTTCGCGCGCGCGGTGCAGGAGCTGCGCCGCTCGATGGAATCGCGCGAACCCACCATCGCGCACATCCACATGGCCTCGCGCGGCAGCGTGTTGCGCAAGGTGATCCTGGCCGAGATGGTGGCGCGCGCCGGGCGTCCGCTGGTGATGCATGCGCACGGCTCGGAGTTCGACATCTTCCATCGCAAGCTGCCGGCCGCGGTGAGGCGCAACGTCAACCGTACCTTGCAGCGGGCCAACGTCTTCATCGTGCTGTCGACGCAGTGGCGCGACTTCTACATCGAGGAGTGCGAACTGTCGCCCTCGCAGGTGGTGGTGCTGCCAAACCCCGTGCAGGTGCCGTTCGAAGTTCCCGATCGCAGCGTGCGCGAGCGCGTGCAGTTCGTGCATCTGGGGCGGCTCGGCACGCGCAAGGGCGCCTACGACGTGGTCAACGCGTTCGCGCTGCTGCCCGAAGCGCTGCGCCAGCGCGCGCGACTGATCCTCGCCGGCGACGGCGACGTGGAAGGGGTACGCAAGCTGGCCGCGCCGCTCGGCGAACGCGTCGAGGTGCATGCCTGGATCGACACGCCGGAGCGCGACCGGCTGTTGCGTCAGAGTGACGTGTTCGTGCTGCCGTCGCGCGCCGAAGGATTGCCCATGGCCCTGCTCGAGGCCATGGCCAACGGACTGCCGTCGATCACCTCGCCGGTGGGCGGCATCCCGGACGTGTTCCACCACGGCACGCACGGCGAGCTGGTGACCCCCGGCAACGTGCCGGAAATCCGCGACGCGATGGCGCGGCTGATCAGCGACGATGCCGGGCGCGTGGCCGCCGGCCGCTGCTCGCGCGAGACCGCCTGGAGCTACGACGTGCACGCCTACGCGCGGCGACTCGCGGAGGTCTACCAACGCATCGCGCCGGTGGCCGAGATCAGGGAAAACGCATGAGCGCGACACTGGCCTTCGTCGATCGCCTCAAGCGGCACGTGATCGGCGAAAGTCTCGTACGCCGCAATCCCTTTTACTATGACCGCGCCTGCCGGTTGCTCGATCGCCTGGAGGGCGAGACGCTGGAGAACCGGCGTACCTGGACCCGCGAAGCGCTGGCTCGCACGCTCGCGGTGGCGCGACGCACCGACTATGGCTGCATCGTCAAGGGTGGCGAGTCGATCCAGAGCTGGCCGCTGCTGGAAAAGGAGATGCTGCGCGGTCGCCTGCACTCGTTCATCACGGGACGCGAGTGGTTTGGCGCGCCGGCGGTGACCGGCGGCACCACCGGGCTGCCGCTCAAGCTGGTGCGCTCGCTCGATGGCGTGGCCTTCGAGCAGGCCTGCGTCGACAAGGTGGTGCTCGAGCTGGGGCTGCAGCCACGCAACGTGCGCACCGCGGTGCTGCGCGGTGACAACCTGCAGGATCCGCGCACGCTCATTTCTCCGGACGGTGTCAGCGCCAACGGCGGCCGGGTGCGGATCTTCTGCGCACGCGCGGTGTCGGCCAAGAACATCGAGCGGCTGGCGGATTCGCTGGAGAGATTCGCGCCGCAGCTGTTGTGCGCGTACCCGAGCGCGCTCGAGTCGCTGTGCCGGCTGCTGCAGGAACGCGGGCGCACGTTCAAGGTGCCGGCGGTGCTGACGTCTTCGGAAGTGCTCAAGCCCAAGGCCTGGACGCTGGTGCAGGACGTGCTCGGCTGCCAGCTCATCGACCAGTATGGCCAGGCCGAGCGCGTGGCCTTCGCCCATGCCTCGGTGCCGGGCGAATACCGCTTCCTGCCGGGTTATTCGTACGTCGAGTTCGTGCCGCACGAGTCCAAACTACTGCCGCCGGACAGCGGCGACCGGCTGTACGAGATCATCGGCACCAGCTTCTGGAACACCCTGATGCCGCTGGTGCGTTACCACACCGGCGACCTGGTGCGGCTGCCCGCGGCCTGGGGAGCGCGCGAACTCGAAGAGCTCGCGCTCGGCTTCCGAACTTTTTCCGGAATCCTGGGGCGCGAACAGGAAATCATGGCCTGTCCCACCGGGATTCGCCTTACTGGATTGGAGTCGATGCCGTACAACGTTGAACACGTATTGCGCATCCAGGTGGTGCAGGAAACACTCGATTCGGCCCGCATCCGCGTGGTTCCGGCGCCGGGATACAGCGCGGTAGATGCCGAAAGATTGCTCGCGAATGCCCGCGCGCAGGTTCCGGCCGGGGTTCACCTGAGCATCGAGACGGCACAGTGGCTGGAACGTACTCCACGCGGCAAGACTCCCCTGGTGGTGCATCGTCCCCCGGTGCACGAGGCACTGCGACGCGCGGGAGTGGAACCAATACTCACGCACTGAGTCTTCAGCTTCCATGGAAAAATTCTCGAGTTCCAGAGCCGGTGTCGCCTGAAGCAGCCATCGCGGACGACGCTCCGCACCAGGTGGTCACCACCGATGTGCCGAGCGCCGAGCGCTTGCATGCGCTCAAACACGACGACTGTTCCGGCCTTTTCAACGAGATCGGCGACATCGACGCCGAAGCACGCACCGAATCCGGGCTGTATCGTTCCGGTGTTCGCTACCTGTCGCGCCTCACGCTGAATGTCGCAGGATTGCGACCCTTGTTGCTCGCGGCGGCTCCGCGCGAAGACAACGTGCTGCTCAGCGTGAACCTCACCAATCCCGACGTGCGCGGCGACGCCGGTCGCATCGTGCTGCCGCGGGGCACGCTGCACATCACGCGCTCGCGCTTCATCTGGTCCGGCGTGTGTTACGAGATGATCAAGGTGCGCAACTTCGCGCTGAGCACCGTCGCGGTCGAGCTGGTGGTGCGTTTCGGCTGCGACTTCGAGAACATCATCGACGTGCGCGCGCAGCGCCGCGTCGACGCGGGCCGCGCCCGCTTCGAGCGCGTCGAACGCGACAGTGTCACGCAGGGCTACCTAGGCGCCGACGAGGTGGTGCGCGAGACCGTGGTCGATTGCCACACCACGCCCGACGCCATCTCCGCCGATTCCCTGCGGTACCGGCTGCAGATCGGCAGTCGCGGCGAGAAGACCATCGCCATCGCCATCGGCTGCCGTTCGGCGAACCAGCCGGTGCAGATCACCACCTACGCGCGCGCGCTGGCCGCCGCGGAGGAGCTGGCACGCACCGAAGGCCGGCCGCACTGCCAGGTGCATTCCAGCGATGCCCAGTTCAATCTCTGGCTGCAACGTTCGGCGGCCGACATCGGCATGATGTTGAACGCGACTCCGCACGGTCGCATCCCGGTGGCTGGCCTGCCGTGGCTGGATGCGACGTTCGGCCGGGACGCCATCATCGTGGCGCTGCAGACGTTGTGGTTGTGGCCGGAGATCGCGCGCAACGTGCTGCGCTTCCTGGCCGCCACGCAGAGCGGCGACAGTTTCGCGGTCAATGGCGCCGAGCCGGGCAAGATCCTCAACGAGGCGCGCGGGGGCGACATCGCGCCAAACTACTTCGGCGTCGACACCACGCCGCTGTTCGTCCTGCTGGCGGGTGCCTACTACGCCCGCACCGCCGACCTGGATTTCATCGCGGAGTTGTGGCCGGCGATCTCCGCGGCGCTCACCTGGATCGACGTCTACGGCGACATCGATGGCGACGGCTTCATCGAATCGCGCGTGCGCGCCGGCACGCCGCCGCTGCATGGCTGGAAAAGCTCGCCGGACTCGGTGTTCCATGCCGATGGCACCCTCGCGCAGGGGCCGCTGGCGCTCTGCGAAGTGCAGGGCTACGTGTACGGCGCGAAGCTCGGCGCGGCGCGGATCGCACGCTCGCTGGGCGAGATGCCGCGCGCCATCGCGCTGGTCGAGGCGGCGCAGGCGTTGCAGGCGCGTTTCAACAGCGTGTTCTGGTGCCCGGACATCGAGTCCTTCGCGCTGGCACTCGACGGCGACAAGCAACCCTGCCGCGTGCGTACCTCGAACCCCGGCCACTGCCTGTTCACCGGCATCGCGCACGCCGAGCACGGCCGCGCGCTCATCGCCGGCTTCGGCGACGAACAGATGTTCTCGGGCTGGGGCGTGCGCACCGTGGCCGAGAGTGAATTGCGCTTCAACCCGATGTCGTATCACAACGGCGCCATCTGGCCGCACGACAATTCGCTGCTCGCCGCCGGCGCCGCGCGCTACGACGACAAGGCCTTCGCATTGCGCATACTCAACGCGCAATTCGAGGCGGCGCAGCACTTCGACCTGCTGCGCCTGCCCGAGTTGTTCTGCGGATTCCGGCGGCGCGGGAGCGATCTGCCATTGCAGTCGCCGGTGGCCTGCTCGCCGCAGTCGGGCTCCGCCGGCGCCGTGTTCCTGCTGCTGCAGAGCGTGCTCGGCATCACCATCGACGCGCTCGACCGGCAGATCGTGCTGGCGCACCCGGTGATGCCGGAAGAATTCGAGGAGATCCGCGTGAAGAACCTCGCGGTGGGCGAGGCGTCGGTGGACTTCACGGTCCGCCGCCACGGCGGGTCGGTCAGCGCCAGCGTGGAACGCCGCGAAGGCAAACTCGATCTCGTGATCCGCAGCTGAGCGGATCAGCGGAGACAAATCCACGCCGGAGCGACCGGCCCGGTAGCCGCGGAGGCTGGACTTGTTAGTAGGGCGCAGGGAAGATGCGCCCATGAAGAACAAGACACTCGTCCTCCTGGCATCCGGCATCACCACGCTCGCCCTTGCCCAGGTCCCCGCACCGACCTTCACTCCCGACCGGTTCCGCGCGCACGTGGATTTCCTGGCCGACGACCTGCTCGAAGGACGCGATACCGGCACGCGTGGCCACGAGATCGCGGCGCGCTACGTCGCGACGCAGCTGGAAGCGTACGGTCTCAAGCCGGGTGGCGAGAACGGTGGCTGGTACCAGCCGGTCACCCTGCAGAAGACGGAGCGCGGCGCGAACCGCGGGCAGGTGGTCATCACCGGGCCCAAGGGTGAGCTGAAATTCGAACATGCCGACAACGTGCTCGTGTCCGTGACACCCCGGTCGGAGAGCGTCGATGTCGCCGCGAAACTGGTATTCGTCGGTTTCGGTGTCGAAGACAAGCGGCTGGGACTCGACGACTATCGAGGCCTCGACGTGAAGGGTTGTATCGTCGTGACGCTCCGCGGGTTCCCCAAGGGGTTGCCCAGCGAAGAGGGCGCGCACCTGAGCGCCATCAAGGCCGAAATCGCGCAACGCCACGGGGCCATCGGCATCCTGAGCGTGGCGACGCTGCAGTCCGAGAAGGTCATGCCGTGGCGCCGCTTCCTCGAGTACGCCAATGAGCCTAACTACGCCTGGGTCGGTCCCGACGGCAAGGCGCACGATGATGCCCCCGCCATCCTGGTGCGCGCGGGACTGCATGGTCCGGCCGCCGAGGCGGTGTTCGCCGGTGCGCCGCGCGCGCTCGCGGACATTCTCGCGGAGGCGGATCGCCCCAAGGCCGCGCCGCGCGGCTTCAAGCTGCGCACGCAGGTCCGGATCCGCGGTGACGTGTCATGGACGCGCGTGACCAGTCCCAACGTGGCGGGCATCCTGCCGGGCGCGGATCCGAAACTGGCCAATGAATACATCGTGCTCTCGGCCCACCTCGATCACCTGGGCATCAAGGACGCGCCGGGGGACAACGGGGCGAATACCGACCGCATCCACAACGGGGCGCTCGACAACGCGGCCGGAATCGCGACGCTGCTCGAAGTGGCGCGCGCCGCCGCCGCGGCGCCCGACAAGCCGCGCCGTTCGATGCTGTTCCTCGCCACCACGGCCGAGGAGAAGGGTTTGTTGGGCGCGGACTACTACGCGCGCCATCCCACCGTGCCGTTGCCGCAGATCGTCGGCAACGTCGACCTCGACATGCCGCTGCTGCTGTATCCGTTCACGGACGTGATCGCTTTTGGGGCCGATCATTCGAGCATCGGCAAGTTCGTCGCACAGGCGGCCAAGCCGATGAACATCGCGCTGTCTCCGGATCCCATGCCGGAGCAGGGCATATTCACGCGTTCGGACCACTACCAGTTCGTACGCCAGGGCGTGCCGGCGGTGTTTTTCGCCACGGGCATGGCCAATGGCGGCGACAAGTACTGGGGTGAGTTCCTCGAGCACGCCTACCACAGCCCGAAAGACGACCTGTCGCAGAAGATCGACTGGGAAGCCGGCGCGCGATTCGCCGAGGTGAACTACCGCGTGACCCGGGCCATGGCCGACTCCGATACGCCACCCCTGTGGTACTCGGGGGACTATTTCGGCGATACGTTCGCGCCGAAAGCCGGGCGCGCCTCCCGCTGAACTCCCGGGTCCGCCATTCGCGTGGCGGACCGCCTGCGTGTAGGGAATTTCCTACGCGACCGTGCGGAGCAGTCTCAATATGAGTGGCTTTAGACTCCCACGCACTCGCGGGAACCCAGGCAATCCATGGACATTTCAGCACGTGGTCGCGCTGCGACGCGCCGCCGCACGCCAGCGGTCGACAAGCTAAAAATAGCGAACGGCAATGGTGACGGTCACGGTCCTTCCCAGGAGTTCGATCTCAAGAAGTTGCTGCGCGCGCTGCAGTCGGTGCGCGACGGTGACTTCAGCGTGCGCCTGGCCACCGACCAGACCGGGCTCGCGGGCAAGATCGCCGATACCTTCAATGACCTGGTGAGCTGCAACCAGCATCTGTGCCGCGAACTCGAACGCGCGGGCCAGATGGTGGGCAAGGAAGGCAAGACGCGCATCCGCGTGACCAGCGAGCGCCGCACCGGCGCCTGGGGCGCCATGGAGTCCTCGGTCAATACGCTGATCGACGACCTGCTGTGGCCGACGGCGGAAGTGACTCGCACCATCACCTCGGTCGCCAAGGGCGATCTCACGCAGAGCATGCGGCTCGAGGCCGACGGGCGGCCGCTCAAGGGCGAGTTCCTGCGTTCCGCCACCGTGGTCAACGAGATGATCGCGCGCATGGGAGTGTTCACCTCGGAGGTGACGCGCGTGGCGCGCGAAGTGGGCACGGAAGGCAAACTCGGCGGCCAGGCGCAGGTGCTGGGCGCGAGCGGCGTGTGGAAAGATCTCACGGACAACGTGAACTCGATGGCGTCGAACCTCACCGGCCAGGTTCGCAACATTTCCGAAGTGACCATTGCCGTGGCGAACGGCGACCTGTCGCGCAAGATCACAGTGGACGTGCGCGGCGAAATCCTGCAGCTCAAGGAAGCCATCAACACGATGGTGGACCAGCTGCGATCGTTCGCCTCCGAGGTGACGCGCGTGGCGCGCGAAGTGGGCACGGAAGGCAAGCTCGGTGGCCAGGCCATCGTGCCGGGTGTCGCCGGCACCTGGAAGGATCTCACCGACAACGTCAATTTCATGGCCGGCAACCTGACCGGCCAGGTGCGCAACATCGCCGAGGTGACCACCGCCGTGGCCAACGGCGACCTCTCCAGAAAGATCACCGTCGACGTGCGCGGCGAAATCCTGCAGCTCAAGGAAACCATCAACACGATGGTGGACCAGCTGCGA
>Ga0315910_10001222_pt1 | contig 23993 bp, 19 predicted proteins | sample EdamamesoilMG_FD_204470 | JGI IMG/M metagenome (GOLD analysis project Ga0315910, IMG submission 204470) | Garden soil microbial communities collected in Santa Monica, California, United States - Edamame soil | ecosystem: Environmental > Terrestrial > Soil > Garden | place: USA: California... | reverse complement strand
GCAAAACAGGTGGAAGAAGTAGAGCACGCCCGGCGAGAGCGGGCGCATTTTCAACGGTCGGCTAAATTCTACTGCACAAATCCTGACGATATCATTCCGGAGTATTTCCATCCGAACGTGCGCAAAGATTACGAAGAAAGTTGGGCGTTGCCGGAGTTGCGCGGCAATGCCGATGTCTGGTGGAAAGGCCGCCTTCGAGAAATGGTAAAGAAGGAATTCGAGCGCATGCGGAAGAATCCGACGCACAACCCGGGCTTGTGGCAGGAACTCGCAAAAGTCACCGACAACGGCTCCGAAAACGCCAAATGGCGGGCGCTTGAGAAATACTGCGTCAATAAGATAAAGCAGATCGCGGGTGAATCTCAGGCGGCTATTTGATTTCAGCGTTTACTTTTTCTGCCCACGGAGAGCCTTCCCATGGGCAAACCAGTTGTTCCCACGCTGATCGCTCCTTTCGATTTGCGTGACAAGGTTGGGTCGTGGTTCATTCCTAGTGCGCACAAAAGTGCGCTGACAAACGACAACTGAACTAAACCCATGAGCATGATCTCGGTTTCATCATCGGCGATAGCGGCTGCTGGTTACGAGCACGGGACGTTGGCTGTGCAATTTCACAGCAGCACCACCATCTACCTGCATCACGGTGTCCCTCGCGAACTGTTTGAGGGCCTACTCAGCTCCGATTCTCCCGGTGCGTTTTACAATTCGCGCATCAAGGGGCGCTATTGATGAAGCCAATCAACCACCATGAATAAGAAACAAAATCATATGATCCATTGGCCGTCTCGATCAGTGCAGCGCCGGAGTTACCGGCGCCGCTTGGTTGAATTGATGGGGCCGAACAAGGGAGCCCAAAAGACCCGACAGGCCCGCGCGATTTGGGCGGTCTTTTCCAGGGGCGAGGTAAAACATTGGACCGGACGATGGTCGAAATGAATCAGCCACAAACAAACACCGGTCACCATTTTATGAACCGCCATCGAACCCATCCTCACCGATCCGGGCGGCATGGTTGCCGTCAGAATGTCCTGGAACGGCTGGCCGACTTGTTCAAGCCCAAGCCGGAAGACGATCCGGAGTGGTTGCGGCTCGAAGACGAAAAACTGAGGGAGGCGCGGCTCGCACTTTTCGGTAGCGCCCCGAAATGAAAACGCAGATGCACACAGATTCACGCAAATTAACGATTTGGAGTGCGGTGGCAGAGCGCAGCGGCGACACCGCTTTTCCCGCACCGGTTGTCCTCCGAAAGCGGCGTGGCGCTTCGCTTCCCGCCGCAGTCCAAAACCCGTGGCTGCGGCTCGCAGAACCGCGCTCCAACAAATTAGCGTGAATGAGCGGTTAAAAGTTTTTTGCCTATGACCCGCACTGGAAAAATTGCCCGGCTGCCGCGTGACCTCCGCCATCAGCTTAACCGCCGGATGGCGGACGGTGAGCCGGGCATCCGGCTGGTGGAATGGTTGAATGCTCTGGAGCAAGTCAGGCAGGTCCTGGCTCAGGACTTTGGCGGGCGCGAGATCAATGAGCAGAATCTGACCGAATGGAAGCAGGGCGGTTACGTGGACTGGTTGGCCCGACAGGAAACGCTGGCCTGCGCCCGCGAACTGGCGGCGGACGCGGGAGAATTGGCGGAAGCGGCGGACGGTTCACTGGCGGACCATCTGGCGGTGGCGCTTTCCGCGCGATACGCGGCGCTGGTGGCCGGCTGGAATGGCGAGCTGGATGACGAGTTCCGGCGCAAGGCGCGAGCGTTGCGTTTTCTTTGCCAGGACATCGGGGAATTGCGGCGGGGCGATCATTACGCGGAGCGGTTGCGGCTGGACCTGGAGCGGTTTGCAGAAGCGAACAAGGAAGAGCAACTGCGGGCGTTCGAACTGGCGCTGGAGGAAACCAAACAATGGCCGGCGGTGCAGCAGGCGTTTCAGGATGCCTTTGCGCTTTACCGTCAACACAAAGGCGGTCAAACCCAATCAAAGTGAATCAAACCAAATCAAACCAGTGGAACGTCCGGAGCCGCGCCAAGGAAGCCGGCATCGGCCAGGTCCCGCTGGAAGAACAATCCCTGACCCCGCCTGCGTTCGCTCTCGACAACCACCACCTCCCGTTCAAACTCGCGGGGTTGTTTTAGTCGCCCATGGTATGCCACCCCATCCGACAACGCCTGGCTCCAGCCCTGAAACCAACGCCCGCAGGGACCGGCCACCGCAACCCGAGGGCGAGGAGCGCAGCTTTTACGTCACGCTCACGGTGCTGGTCCAGGTCGTGCCCGCCGTCGCGCTGGTGTTGTTTCTGTTGCGGCGGGATTGGGAAAACATCTTCCTGACGCTGGTTGTGGTTGCCTTGACGCTGCTGCCGGCGTTTGTGGGCCGGCGGTATCGCATCGTCATCCCGCCCGAGTTTCAATTCATCTCCGCGCTGTTTGTCGTGCTGACACTGTTCCTCGGGTCGGCGGCGGATTTCTACTACAAATACTGGTGGTGGGACATGGTGCTGCACACCGGCTCGGGATTCTTGCTGGGCATCATCGGTTTCCTGGCGGTCTTCCTGTTGAACCAAACCGACCGCATTCCCAAGGGAATCACGCCGTTCTTTCTGTGTTTCTTCGCCGTGACGTTCGCGGTTTCCCTCGGCGTGGTCTGGGAGATTTTCGAGTATGCCGTGGATCGCATTTCCCCGGCGACGAACATGCAGAGCCGCGAGACGGGCGTGGTGGACACGATGCAGGATTTGATTGTGGACACCGTGGGGGCCATCGTGGTGGCGGTGCTGGGTTGGCTGCACGTGCGGACGGGTCGCTACTCGATCATTGCCAGCGGCCTGGCCAGGTTCATTCGTTTTAACCCCCGGCTGTTTCGGAAGAAAACCAGATGACCGTCATCAACTGGAAGAAACGAAAACGATTTCCCGCGAACAAACGAAGGCAGCGAAGTCTGCCATGCCTTGTCTCCTTCGCCGCCTTTGCCCCTTCGCGGGCACCCCAAACTGCGCCGCCACCGCCAGCAGATGATACTGGTGCAAGCCGCATCGGGAGAATAAACTCACAGCAACAATCATGGATCTCAGCCGGCTTTCAATCTTGTTCGCGGTCGGGTTGTTCGTCGGCATGGTATGGCTGCTCGAACTGGGCCGGCGGCTGGGGCAGCGACGACAGAGCAGGCTGGAAGAGGGCGCGCGAGCGGGCTTGGGCGCGGTGGAAGGCGCCGTCTTTGCGCTCATGGGTTTGCTGATCGCGTTTACGTTTTCCGGCGCGGCCACGCGCTTTGATGCGCGCCGGCAATTGATCGTGGAGGAGGCCAACGCCATCGGCACCGCCTGGTTGCGGCTGGATTTGTTGCCGTCCGCCGCGCAGCCCGGGTTGCGCGATCTGTTCCGCCGCTACCTCGACGAACGGCTGGCGGTGTACCAGAAGTTGCCCGACGTGGAGGCCGCGAAGGTTGAACTGGCCCGGGCGAATGCGTCCCAGGGAGAAATTTGGTCCCTCGCAACCCAGGCTTGCAAGGAATCAGCGAACGCGCTGACGGCGCAACTGATTCCGGCGTTGAACCAGATGTTTGACATCGCCTCCACGCGCACCGCGGCCGCGCAAATCCATCCGCCGACAATCATCTTCGTCATGCTTGGGGTCCTTTCGTTGATGAGCGCCTTGTTGGCGGGATACGCGATGGCGGGCGGCAAATCGCGCAGTTGGATTCATGTCATCGGCTTCGCGCTCATCCTGGCGGGCACCGTGTACGTGATCCTCGATCTGGAATTCCCCCGCCTTGGGTTCATTCGCGTTGATGCGATGGACCGCGTGCTGGTGGAGCTGCGCCAAAGCATGAAGTAAAGGTTCGAGGAATCTCCTCCGGCGGTGCCCACGTGAGGAGGTTGTGGCGGCCCATTGTAGTCGGGTACTTTCGCGGAAGGGAGTCGGGTGCTTTTGTGGACGCTTTGTGCGAAAATTAACCTTGAATAACCCGGGATGACAATTAAGGTAAGCGAGATTTCACAAGCGTTCGGCTCGGTCTGGTAACGCGGCTTGATTTTTTACGCGGAGGGCGTGTTCCGGATCGTTTGGTGAGTCGCTTGATAATTCAGAAAGCGGTCGAGTTCCAGATTTCATCCGGGATGATGAAGGACGCGACCGCCATTAATCAGTTTCAAAAGATAATAAAAAGGAAGACTGCATCATGAAAACCGCCAAAAAATTTACCGGCTTTGACATTGTCACCGTCGGCTTCATCGTCGCCTATTTTGCGCAACCGGCGCACGCCGGCTGGAGCGGCGCCATGAACGGGATTGGATACGGATCGGCCACGGTCAATGTCCGGGCGTACGACGCCGCGCCCAGCAAGACAAAATACTTAACCACTGGCAACACGGACACGCCCAGCGCAGCCATTGCCGTTGATCGCAACGGCTACGAAGTCGGTGCCGGTTTGCCGTCGGATGCATCCTCAGCCACGGAGGCCAAGGTAAAAGGGTCTGCCGGCTACATCTGGGATGCCTCGACGGTGGGTAGCGATGGTGACTCGACGGATCACACCGAGTTGGAGAGCCGGATCACCATCACCGCCGCCGACTGCGCGTCTTTGGAAATGTCATCTTCAGTTGTCTATGATGACCCTAGTGAGACAAGCGGGACGATGATTATTCAAGCCAAAGCTACCGCCGGGGCGGCATTATGGACGCGCGGGATTCAGTATGCCGGTGTTTTGCCAGAAAACATCCAGCCACTGTACGACGAGGATGGGAATATGATCGACGGGGATGGGAATATTATCGTTAGCGGGACCTTCACGGACGCCTTTAAGGAGGAACTGAAGGCGAATGGCCAGCTCAAGTGGGACGTGCTCTATGTTGGGCCATTTGACCTGTCAGATGAGTGCAGCGCAATCAAGATTCCTTTCAACACAACCAATAAAGCCAATCTCTATTTCCTAACGGACGGGGTCGCCAAGGGCCTTCCGCTCGTCATCGAGTGTCCAAATGACATTCCTGTTGAGTGCGGTACACCCGTGCAATATCCGCAAATCGTTTGGGTCGGTGGCTGTGGTCCTATAGCGGTCGCCTTTAACCCGCAATCCCCCCCCACTACAGTTGGCACTCATATCGTAACGGTCACCGCCACCGACACGAATAGCAACACGGCCAGTTGCACCTTCAACGTGATTATTAATGACACCACGCCGCCGTTGAAGCCGACCTTGGCGGACATCGTAAGTGAGGGATGCGCGGGTGGCTCGGTCACGCCGCCCATTCCGACGACGACAGATGCTTGTGACGGACCAGTGACTGGCACGACCACGACACTTTTCCCGATCACGGCAACGACGGAGGTGACTTGGACCTTTGAAGACGATAGTGGCAACGTAACCATAGCGACCCAGAATGTGATCGTGGAAGAAGTTGAATTTGATGGGTTCTATTCTCCACTCGGTGGTACCGGCGGTAGTTGCGGAAATCCGTTAAAAACCATCAAGCTGGGCAGCAAGATTCCCATTAAGTTCAAGACTTTCTGCAACGGCGAGAACTATGGTGGCGGAACGCCACCACACTTCCTTATTGAGAAGTGTGGGGGAGGATTCACAGCTGATGGAGAATGCCAATTCGTGGCGAATGCATGGCACGGCAACTTTGATACGTCTCAAGTCGGGGTTGGCCCAGGAGATTATACAATCACCGTTACGCTGCAGGATGGGATCACCCAGAGGTCAGTCGTTGTCAGGCTGAAGTAATTCCGCATATCTTAAGCAGCATCGAGGCGCTGATTAACTATTTGGCCAGCAACCGAATGATCTTGCCGCTGATTCGCCCGGCGCTTCAGCAGCGTGGCTCGGTGGCGGGTTGGATGACGACCCTATTGCTTGCGGCAGGCGCAAGTCACACTGCGGCGCAGGTTGTCTTGGATGGCAAATTCAGCACAGCCGGCGCCTTGGCGGGCCCTAACTATGCTATCGCAGCCGGGCAGGGTGCCACACACGGCAATAATCTGTTCCACAGTTTCGCGCAGTTCGACCTGAAGGCGGGCGATGTCGCCACCTTTTCCGGTCCCGCCAATATCCAGAATATCCTGACCCGCGTCACTGGCGGTGGCCCTTCTTCCATCAACGGCACCATTCGTTCCGACATCGCGGGCGCCAATTTCTTCCTGATCAATCCCAGTGGCGTCATGTTCGGTCCCAATGCGGCGGTGAACGTCAGCGGTTCGTTTGCCGCCAGCACCGCCGATTACTTGAAACTCGCCGATGACGTCCGGTTCGTGGCCGCGCTGGATGCCGATGATTCCGGATTGAGCACGGCCCCGGTCAGCGCCTTTGGATTTCTGGGTGAAAATCCCGGCAGCATCGCGGGACAGCAAAGCCCGCTCCGGGTATCGAGTGGCAAGGCGATCACGCTCGTCGGTGGCGACATCACGCTTGACGGCGGCACCGTGCAAGCGCCGGGAGGGCAGCTCAACCTGGTGAGCGTCCAGTCGGCCGGAGAAGTGCCGGCCAATCCGACGACACTCACCCCCGCTGAGTTTGAATCCGCGTTTCCGCAGCAAGGCCTGGTCAATTTGCAGAATCGCGCGCTTCTGGACGCAAACGCCGCGGGCGGTGGGCGCATCGTGATCCGCGGCGGTCAGCTCACGGTGGATAATTCCACGATTCAGGCGAACACCACTGGCACGGGTGCCGGCCAGGGAATCGACATTGCCGTGGTCAACGATCTGGAACTCGTGAAAGGCGGCCAGATCAACAGCCTCTCGACTCAGGGCCGCGGGGCCGGTGGCAATATCAACCTGAGTGCCGGGTCCATTCGACTGGATGGCGGGGGCTTGGTGAGTACGGACCTCAATCCGACGACCCGGATCTCAGCTGTATCCGGCACTCCAACGGCCACCACCGGAACGGCCAAAGGTGGCGACATTGTGATTCGAGCGGACCGTCTCGAACTGGTCAACAGCGCGCAGATTACCTCCTCCACGTTTGGCGCCGGGAACGCCGGTCGAATCGAGATCACGGCTTCGTCCATCTGGCTGGATGCCCGGATCACGAAGATCGCCGAGATTTCCGTCAATACCTGGTCCGGCGGCGGAAACGCGGGCAATATTGTCCTCTGCACCGACACACTCGACATGCTCAACGGCGCCACGATTCTGGCGATCACGGGTGGCACCGGCAGGGCGGGCCTGATAGACATCAACGCGCAGGACGTCAATATCCTGAGCGGTGCCATCATGACGGCTGGCACCTTCGGCGCCGGGAACGGGGGGAACATCCAAATAGTATGTGACGCGATGCGCATTGACGGCCAAAGCCCCTTCGCTGATGGCCCGGGTTTTCTGACCGGCATTCAAGCGGTGACGACCTGGCGGAATTCGCCCGCACCCGGCGGCAGCATCCAGATCACGGCCAATACGCTTGATCTGGAAAACATGGGCTCCATTTTTACCACCAGCCGAGGCGCTGGTCCGGGCGGGAGCATCGAGGTAACAGCGGGAGAACTGAGTCTGGGCCGCAGTTCCACGATCCGAGCTGCCGGCGAAAGGACCGGCCGGGCGGGCAACATCTCGCTGCACGCCGGAACGGACGTTGTCTTGACGGACCAAAGCGCCGTCAGCACGTCCGCCCCGGGCAGCAGCGGCGGCGACATCTTCATCCAGGCCGGCTCCGAAATCCGGCTGGCGGACAGCGAGATCACCGCCCAGGCCGGTTTGGACGGGGGCAGCATTACCTTGGCCGCACCTGAGCTCGTTTATCTGTTGCACAGCACACTTAGCGGCGAGGCGGACACCACCGGCAGCGGCTTCGGCAACGGCGGCAACCTTACCATTGATCCTTCCTCCTTCCTGATCTTGAATGACGGCGCGCTGATTTCGAAATCCAGTTTCGGCAACGGTGGCAACATCACCATCCAGTCCGACTATTTCTTCCAATCGGCCAGCCTCATTGACGCCTCCGCGCCGTTCGGCCTGCCGGGCACGGTCAGCGTGTCCGCGCCTGAAGTGGACCTGAGTGGCAGCCTGATCGGCCTGCCCAGCAACCTTCTGGGAGCCGAAACGCAGTTGCGTCCCGATTGCGGGGTGCGCCTGACGGCAGACCTCAGCAGTTTCATCGTGCTCGGCCGGGGCGGGCTGCCCCTGGATCCGGGTGGGTTCGTGCCGAGCGGAGCGGCACCAATTTTTGATGAAAAGAAATAGGACGCCACGTCATGGCCGATTTTTTTGTCTGCGCGTCCACACGCTGTTGCTGACGGTGTTTGGCTCCGCAACGCTCGTAGCCCAAGTGCTTCCGCCGCCACCGGTCCGCCCCGATCAAACCAACACGCTGCCCGCCGCGACCCGCTTGTTCGTGCGCGAATACCAATTCGAAGGCAACACGGCGTTCACCGCTGCGGAACTGGCCCGCGTGACGGAGCCGTTCGCCCAGCGAGAGGTCAGCAGTGAGGAACTGCAAGCCGCGCGCCGCGCCGTCAGCCTGCATTATCTTAATCACGGTTACGTTAATTCTGGCGCGGTGATACCAGACCAGAACCCCACAAACGGGATCATTACCCTCCGCATTGTTGAAGGGGTGTTATCCGAGATCGAACTGCACGGCAACCGCTGGCTCCGTGATCGCTATATCGAGGGTCGGCTGCGGCGCTGGTCCAGGCAGCCGCTCAACCTGAATCATTTGCAGGAAGGCCTGCAACTGCTCCGTCAGAATCCCAACGTGCGGCAGATCAACGCCGAGTTGAAGCCGGGGACGGCCCCTGGCGAAAGCCGGCTGGATGTCCGGATGGTGGATCAGCAGCCATTTCGGCTTGGCGTTCAAATCGACAACCACCGCGCGCCCAGCGTCGGCGCGGAACAGATTTCAATCCTGGCGTCGGACCTGAACCTGACCGGCCATAGTGACCCGCTGAATTTGAGATACGGAATTGCGAACACCGGCGAGGATGGCCTTGAATTATCGGGCACGGACAACATGGAGGGCAGTTATCTGTTACCTTTGACCCGCTTCGATACGACTCTGGGACTGCATGCCAGCCGCCTCAACACCGGCATCGTGGAGGAAACCTTCCTCCCTCTGGACATTACCAGTGTCACCACCAGCTACGGACTCGTGTTGCGTCAACCCGTCTATCAGACCGCCAACCAGGAAGCGGCGGTGGCCGTCGGCTTCGACCGCCGTGAGAATGATACCTGGCTGCTGGGCGACCGGTTTAATATTTCCCGGGGCGCAGTTGATGGAGAAATGGTCGTGTCGGTATTGCGCTTCTCCCAGGAATGGCTGCAGCGCGGTCAAAACCACGTACTCGCGTTGCGTTCAACCTTCAATTTTGGCCTCGACGAGTTCAATGCCACGGACGACCAGATTCCGGGGAATCCGAATGCGACCTTTTTTTCCTGGCTGGGCCAGGGACAGTATGTTCAGCGTCTGTATAATACCCAAAACCAGTTGATCCTGCGAGTGACCGGTCAATGGACGGATGACCCGTTGCTGGCGCTTGAGCAACTCAGTATCGGCGGTGCTGAGAGTGTGCGCGGCTACCGCGAAAACCAACTGGTGCGCGATCGGGGCTTCGTGGCGTCCGTGGAGTTTCGCCTGCCGGTGCTGTTCGACAAGGCGGGCGCCGGCATTGTGCATGTGGCGCCATTTTTTGATTTTGGCGGCGGCTGGGATGTTCGCGGCTCCGCGAGCCCGACCACGATCTACAGTACCGGACTGGGATTGCTGCTGGCGCCGGATCGGCACTTTTCGGCGCAGCTGTACTGGGGCTATCGGTTGCGGGAGGTGGAGAAACCGGAGGATCGAAACGCGCAGGATCTCGGCCTGCACTTCCGGATCAATATCCAGGCGTTTTAGCGTATCCGATTGACGGCTCTGAGCCGCGACAGACGGCGTGAATCCGCTCGAAATTCCTGCGCCGATGGCTGCAAAAGGCTTGACCCTTTTAACATGAAAACTGACGATGAACTGATGATCCTTGAGAACGGCACCGATGCAGAGTCATTCAAAGTCTGGGCTGGCGACGAGAATCTGTACGGCCCGGTGGATATGGCAACCCTGGTTCAATGGATTCAAGATGACCGGGTGTTTCCGGAGACGCTCGTGCAACCTCAATCGGACCTGCGCTGGCGCACGGCGGCGAACGTTGAAACCCTCCGGGATAAACTCCCGGCGGCGGCGGATGCCGCCACGGTACCGACCGGTGATGATCCCTCCTCGGTGGTTGAGATGCTGCGCGAGTTCCCGCTTTTCGCCGGCCTTACCAACGACGGACTGGAGCAGATTGCGGCGCTGGGCAAAACCTATGAAGTCGCGCCGGGCGACCTGGTCGTCCGGCAAGGCGACGCCTGCGATGCCGTCTATTTCCTGCTGGCTGGCGAATTGCGTGTCCGCCTGATCATTGGCGTCGTGGACCAGATGGATAAGACGCTGTGCAAGCTCTCGAGTGGCGAATTTTTCGGCGAACTGGGGATGTTCCTGCAAAGCAAGCGGACGGCCGATGTCGTCGCCTCGACACAGAGCCGGGTGTTCCGCATGAACACGAACGCTTTTGATTTGCTCGTCAAACAGATTCCGGCACTGGCCGCGCCTGTTTTGTTCAACCTTGGCGCGACCATGGCCCGGCGCATTGCGGAGGACAATCAACGGTTCTATCGCGAAGTGACTTCCCAGTTCGTATGGTCTTGACCGACGCGCCGGCCGGGTGATCTTGAACCAAGCCAAGCTGGTCGCGGAATCAGAAGCATGAACCACCACCAAGGAAGGGGACCGGGGCCATCCGGATTGACCGCGTACCGCCGGGATCACCCGCGCGTGGATCCGTTGGGCGAGCGGGCTGCCTTCACCAGATGATGCTCCCGGTGACCACCAAAGACCCGACCGTTGTTGAAGGGCATGTGCAAGCCGCGTATCTCGCCATGCACCCCGGGGGCGACCTGTTATTTGTTCCGCGCATGTTCGGCCTGGCCATCGAATGTTTCACCGGCCACTACGCTGACTACCAGGCGGTGGACGCGCGCTATCACGACTTCGAGCACACGCTCCAGGGCACGCTCTGCATGGCCCGTTTGCTTCAGGGTCGCCACCGTGCCGGCACGCTCCCTTTGCTGACGGAACGATCGTTCCAGCTTGGCATCATCGGCATTCTGCTGCACGACACCGGCTATCTGAAAAAGCGTGATGACACCGAAGGCACCGGTGCCAAATACACCACCACGCATGTCAATCGCAGTGCGGAGTTTGCGGCGCAGTTGCTGGCTGAAAATGGATTCTCGTCGGTGGACATCGCGGCCGTGCAGAGCATGATCCGCTGCACGGGTGTGGATGCCGTGTTGAGCAAGATTCCCTTCCCGGGGGAACCGGAAAAAATACTGGGGCACGCGCTGGCCACCGCGGATTATCTTGGCCAGATGGCGGCTGACGATTACGTGGACAAGCTGCCGATTCTTTACGCCGAGTTTGCCGAAGCGGCCCGTTATGACGGCGGCCACACGGATTTCATCACGAAATTCAAGGAGGCGGGTGATCTGGTTCATCGCACCCCCGCCTTTTGGTATGAATTCGTGTTGCCTAAACTCGAGCGGGACTTTGGCGGATTGCATCGCTACTTGAGCGAGCCCTATCCCGATGGGCCGAATGAATACGTGCGCCGCATTGAAGCGAACATCCGGCGCATCCTCCAGGCGGCTGGGGCAATTAGGGCCTGACGGATCTGCCGAATCCAAAACTCAACAGAGCCCATCCCCTTCGCCCTGCTTTCCCGCGCGGTTACTGGTAATCTTTGAAGAGCGGAGTTTGGGATTGCTGCCGGGGCCGGGTTGACATTTTTCCCGGCTGCTTTTCTGAGGATACCGGCTGCGCCACACGGAGAAACGAACCGATCGAAACGCGCCAGCCGGGTGGATGCGTCTCGGCAAAAAAGCCGCCCCGGACCTTGCTCGTAAAGGATGCGGCTGATGACGGCAGCAGTTGATCAGACGCGGTTCAAGGGTTTTCCGCAGCCGCTTTTAAACCTACCTGACGGAGCAGATCCGCCCGGGTTTCCCGCAACGTTTTATTCTCGGGCTGGGCCTCAATCTGATCTGAGAGCACCGCCAGCGCATCATACCAAATCCCCGCTTCCGCATACACGCCGGGGAGGGACGCAGGAGCGGCCTTGGCGATTTTTTCCTTCAAGTCAACGGCTGGTTCGATCCGCTTGATCACGCCGCTGGCCACCAGATCAGTGGATCGGTTGTCCGGATCGTTGATCAAAGCCACCACCCACTGATACTCCACACCGGGGGACAACTTCACCCCGTGATCCGAGAGCTTCATCCGCTGGATGCCCGCTTTCGACGAACGTTCGACCTTGACCTGAACCAGCGGATTGGCCTTGTTTTCCTGGAGCAACGTCAGTTCGAACTTTGCATCCGCGGGTTTGGACTGAAACCAGAACAGCGACGGCTGTTCCCGGGTGGTCACGCCGATGTCGTCCGGCGCCAGCACATCCAAGGTGAGTGCGGTGTCGCCGCTGCCGCGCGAGCCTCCGGTCACGCGCACCGAGGGCGCACCGGTGGTCGGGGGACGAAACTTCACCCCGGAAGTGGGACTGGCATCCGCGGCGAAAGCTGACTCTCCGCCGGGGCAACACACGAGCAGGCCAGTTACCAACCAAAGTAAATTATGGTAAAGCGGTGAATTAGTTTTCATATCGGTCCTTGGCAGTTCGACTGCGGTTCAATTGGGTTTGCTGATGACGGCGTAGATGTTAACCGGCTCGCTCTTGCCCTTCAAGATCATATTACCGACTTCTTGGGTTTGAAATTCGTCGCCCAGAAGCCGGTGAGTCGCTTCGCTGATCAGGATGCGACAGCGGCTGCCGGTATCGGGCTGGTTTGGACCTGCCGCAGCCAGGCTAAAGCTTTCCAGGCGCGCGGCGGTGTTCACGGTATCACCAATCACGGTGTATTCCTGGCGTTCGGAACTGCCCAGACTGCCCGCCACCAGACTGCCGGTGTGGATTCCAACCCGCATGCCTGACAACGGCAGGCCACGCGCCTTCCATTGTTCATTGAGTTCGCCCATTTTGATGCGCATGGCCAGGGCGCACCGGACGGCATTGTGGGCATCCTGCCGGATCTCCTCCTGGGAAGTCCGCGGCAACGGCGCGCCGAAAACCGACATGATGGCATCGCCAATGTATTTTTCGACCACGCCCTGATGCGCCATGATGACCGTGGCCATCGCCTCCATGTATTCATTGAGCCAGTCCATCAACAGCGCGGGCTCCATCTTTTCCGACGTGGCGGTGAACGCCACCAGGTCGGTGAACAGCACGGTCGCCGTCAGTTTCTGGGTGCGCGGACGTTTTCCCGCGAGGAACTCTTCCCGCTGTTCCCAGAGCGCCTGGGCGATGTCGGGCGAGACTTGCCGCGCAAACAACTGCATCAGTTGTCCTCGCTGCTTCTTCTCCTGATATGAGACGTAGGAGGTGACGAAAACTGCCGCTGGCGCATACGCGACCGCCGGCGCCGCCAGCGGAATCCACCAACCATTTGCGAAGGCCACCCACGCGGTGCCACCCAGGACGAACAAGCAGGCGATGCTCTCGGGCCCAAACCGCCACGGCGAGCGCACGTGGTAACCAATGGCGCCACCAATCAGACACCACACGAGCACCCAGACATCCTCGACCCAATCACTGCAGGATTCGAGCGGCTTTTCGCCGTCCAACGCCTGTCGCAGCAGTTGATTGACCGTCATCGCCTGCAATTCGACGCCCACATGGCGACGATGGATGGGCGTCACTCGTTCATCAAAAACAGTCTGGGTGTTCAACCCGATCAGGACGATCTTATCGCGCAGTTTCTCGGGTGGGATGCCACCCGAAATGGCATCGCTAATGGTGAACCGCGTGTAAGTCTCCGGACATTTGAAGTCGAGCAGCATGGACCAGCCGCCGGCATCCACTCCGGCGTACGCGCCATCGTTGGGTTGGAACTGACGCAAGCGCGCCTTGCCCAGCCGCAATACCTTCGCGTCTGCGGGATCAAATTCCGGCTGAATTCCCTTCCGCTCCAGATAGATCATCGCCAGGCGGAACGGCAGCGAATAGAAGCTGCCTCCGGATTCGGCATCACCAAATAGGAGGCTGCGGCGCACCACGGGCAGGTTGCTGTTTACTTCGGCATCCACCACGAAATTGTCGTTGAAAGCGATGCGGTCGGCGTTGTCCTTCAAGACCGCCGGTGGCGCAATGCCTCCGAGCGTGAAGATGGGAATGATGTTCGCATTCGAGAGCAACACCTGGTTGAACTCATGGATTCCCGTTCCGTGTTTGGGCACCGGAATGTCCCGCCAGATGTCCAGCCCGATGGCGGCCGGTTGGGCGGCGGCGAGCTTGCGCAACAACTCGGCCAGCTTGTCGTCATAAATCGGCCAGTCCAGTTCGGGATTGTGGATGTCCGCTTCCGTCATTTCCACGATCACAATGGGTTCGCTGGTCTCCGCTTTTGGCTGGCGCCGAATGAATGCGTCGTAGGCACGAAATTCGAGCGACTGAAGCCAGCCCTGGTGCCGCGCAACGGAGGTGCAGACGAATACGAAGAGCACGATCAGCAAGCTCACCAAGCGAGGGGAAAGCTTGCCCTTCAACAAACGCTTCATGGCGGATATGCCTGCGCTCATGCGCCTAAAGCCAGTTTCCGATGATGAGGTACGGCGACCAATAGCAGGGATGGCGATAGCGGCGGTCCTTGAGGAGTTTGATCTGGGCCGCTTGCAGCGCCCGTGCCTTGGAAACCGAAGGCGAGCCCCGCAACTGGTCATAAACCTCGGTGATCAGCGTGGAGGTGGATTGGTCGTTCACAAACCAGAGCGTGGCCAGGGCGCTGCGGGCGCCGGCTTTGATGGCCACGCCCGCCAGCCCGAGCGCGGCGCGGTCGTCGCCCGCGGCGGTCTGGCAGGCGCTCAACACCAGCAATTCCACCGGTCGGCCCCGATACTGGGCGGGCCGGATCAGCGCCTCCAGATCGTTGAGCGTAAGTTTGCTGTCGTAGGTGAGCACAAAAGTCTTGCGCACGTCGCGATCGAACTGGCCATGCGAAGCGATGTGAACGATCGAGTATTGTTCCTCGGTCAATCGGCGCTTGAGCGTTGCCAGGGTGAAGCCCTCATCGAGCAGGGTTTCACTGGGGTACATTGTCTCGATGCTTTGCAACTCGCCCGTCACGAAGTTCAGGGGAGGAAAATCTTGCACCGCCTTGGAAAGTCCGTTGAGCATCAAGCGCACTTTCGCGCGCTCGATCGGCTGCGGTGCCACGAGCGACAGCCCGGGCGCCACGGCCACGGCGAATTCCTGGATTAGAAATTTTTCTCCGTCGTGCAGGCTGGCGAATGGAATGGTCCGGAGCGCGCCGTCCGGAATGAACACCAGCGTATTGATCTTGTTTTCCGCGAGCAGCGCGTGGATCGGCCGGATGAGCCAATCGTAGAGTTGTTGGCCTTGCGCGAGGTAGCCGTAGGTGGTGCGTGTCTCCAGGTTGCGGCGGAATTTTCTCACCTCCGTCGTCAGAGCCTCTGTACCGACGTCGAGGGTGAACCGCTTGAGGCCCGAGGTCAGGCCGACCAGTACCTCGGTGCGGGTGGGCAGCGGAATCAGGTAAACGACCGCGGTCTGCGCGTCCACGGCTTCCAGGGCCTGCGTCTTGGCCCGTTGGACATTGACGCAGTCGTCGCACAAATAATCTTCGAGCTCGACCGCCTTGAGTTGTTCCACCGTGTCCCGCGCCTCGCGAAGAAGTTTCTGCGTCTCGTCCGCGGTGGCAGCGGCTCCGGCCTGTCCCAGCAGCAAATCCGCCAGTTCGAAAAAGAGCGGCCCCTGGGCTTCGCGGAATGACTGGCGCGTGGCGGCATTGCCGTAACCGAGTGAAACATCGTTGCGGATGGCCTGGAGGGTTTCGACTGCGCGCCGGTAGGCGGCCAGCGCCGGTTCGGTGTCGCCCCGGGTCTTTAGCAGCCGGCCGGTCTGCCATTCCCACCGATACAGTGCCTCCGGTATCTGCGCCTGTTGGGCGGCGAAGGCGGCGCGCCGCGTGAGTGTCAAGGCAGCGTCGCCTTGTCCATCCTGCTCATAAAGTTGTCCCAGATAACCGAGCGCATAAGTTTCAATCGCGCGATCTTCAAGTTTTTCGGCTGCGGCCAGGGCTTGTGCGAACGATTGATGGGCGCGAAGCAGGAGGCGTTGCGCGGGTTCGGCGTTGGTGAGTTTGATCTGCCGGTCGGTCTGCCCGGCCTTCAGCAGCAAAAACGCCTTGGCGTGCGAATCCCCCAACTGTGCGGTTGCCCGGAGCGCCTGGGTGTTCCAGTCATCCGCCTTCCGATCTTCACCGGCGAGCGCCGCCGTCGCGGCGGCGTTGCCCAGCGCCTGCGCCGTCAGCCAGGAGTTGCTGGTCTGACGGGCCAGGGCCACGCTTTCCTCGAAGGCCGTCAGCGCCTCCGTGTATTTCTGTTGCGTGGCCAATAGATTCCCGAGGTCATTCAGAATGTCCCCCGCCAGCTTCGCGTCCTGATCGGCTCGTGCTGCTGCCAAAGCCTCACGTAACAGCGCCGCGGCTCGTTCCGCTTCCAGGGTCAGGACCAGCGCCGCGCCCAGTTTGCTTTTGACCAGGACCACGCGCGAACGGTCTCCCGTCTTTTCCGCTTGCTTGAGGGCGTCCTCCAGGATCTGCACGGCACGCCGTTGCTGGCCGATGGATTGGTACGCACTGGCGAGCGAAACCGAGGTCGCAATTTCTGCATGGTTGTTTCGCTCCGTGCGGAAAGCCGCCACCGCTTGCTCCCAATTGGAGGCGGCCTCGCTGAAGGCACCTTTCTGAAACGCGCGTTGCCCTTCCTCTACGTAGGTCTGTGCGTCCGCAAATGCTCCCTGGACCATGCCGCAGACCGCCAGCAGCAACAGCCAGCAACGCGTGGATGCCGCGCGGTATGAGAACCAAGGAATCATGCCGTGTTTATTACTTCTCCGGTAAATTGAAGTAAAGCTTTGCTCCCGGCTTTCCGGCTGAAAGTGTGACTTCTGGTTGCGCGCGAGTCACCATTGCCAACGAATGCCGGGCCCACTCGGATATGCACTCGTGATCCACCGAGTCCGGGGCTGAATCATGGCGTTCAATCGTACACGCTCAGTTTCCGGTTCGCGACGCGCAGCCGGCGGCACAGGCCCAGGCTGAGATTTTGGAGCAGCTTGATCTTGATGCCGGGATTCGTGCTGTCGAGACGCTCGAAATCCTCCAGGCTCAACACATCGCACACCACTTCCGAGTCGGCCACGATCATGGCGGAGCGCGGAGCGCGGTCGATTGCCGCCATTTCGCCAAAAACCATGCCGGCGGAAAAAGTGGCCAGACGTTTGCGTGTTTCAATGTCTGGCGAGGTGAAAACGCTCACACTGCCTTGGGCCAGAAAATAGATTTCCGACGCGGGATCGCCGGCGTTGATGATCACCTCACCCGCGCGATGACTGCGACGCTGGAGCAGTTCGCTCATGGCCTTCAGTTCCGCCTCCGTGAAGTTTTCAAAGAGCTCGTAATCGGCGAAACTTACGGCGGCGCTTGCGGGCCGCCGGGCTTGCGCTTTTTCGAGCACCTGGTCCTCGCACCACTCCAGTGCGAGGTCGTTGTCCTCGAAGGCGTGAAACCGTTGTTCGAAACGGTCGCCCAGTTTGAGCTTGAAGTAACGCCGGATCAGCAAGAGCCGGCTGGTGTGTGCGAAGAGGACTGGCTTGCCGACCTCCGCCAGTTTGTCGAGCACCAGGTAAAGCAGGCGGCAGGCGCTCTCATTGATCGTCTGCACCCGTTTGAAGTCGAGGATCAAAAACTCGATGGTATCCACGTCATCCAGCACGGCGCGCACGATGGCTTCGGTGGTGGTGAAGGTCAGGTTGCCCTGAAGCTGGAAAACTTTGATGCCCCTGCCGAGTTGGCTCAACGTGCGCGCTTCCGCCGGCGTGCGGACCCTGTTCGAACCCACCTCCGCGCCGGTGAACTTCAGCCGGATGGCCGAACGCCCGGCGCTCTGACGGTTCAGCAGGTGCAGGTCGCAGTGGCGTGAAATCGCGTCGCAAACGGAGATGCCGCGGACGCTGTTGCCGCGCGCGTCGAGCAAGGGCGAGAAGACGCCAATGCCGAGTTGCCCCGGCAGCACCGCAAGGATGCCGCCAGAGACGCCGCTTTTGGCCGGCATGCCGATCTTGTACATCCACTCGCCCGCGTAATCATACATGCCGCACGAGCCCATCACGCTCAACACGCTCTCCACGTATTCGCCGCGGATGGCCTGTTTGCCGGTGACGGGATTAATGCCACGATTCGCGAGCGTTGCCGCCATTATGCCGAGATCGCGCGCCGTCACGGATACCGAGCATTGTTGGAAATACAGTTCCACCGACGGGATTGGATCGCTGGTGAGAATGTCGAAATTCCGCAGCATGTGGCCGATGGCGCGATTGCGATGGCCCGTCTCGCTTTCGGAGCGATACACCGCCTCGTCCAATGCCACCTCGCGTCCCGCGTAAAGGCCGAACATTTCCAACAGGCGCCGCTGCCGGGTGGCGGCGGATTTGCCTTCGATCAGCGCCGTGGTCGCAATGGCCCCCGCGTTGATCATCGGGTTGCGCGGGCGGCCGGTGCCGGGTTCGAGGCTGATGGAGTTGAAAGCGTCGCCGGTCGGTTCGGCGGAAACCTTGCTCAGCACGTGGCTGCGCCCGTGATCTTCCAATGCGAGCCCATAGACGAAAGGTTTGGAAATGGATTGGATGGTGAACGGCTGCTGGGAATCACCGACTTCGTAAACGTTCCCCGTGGCGGTCACCAGGCAGATCCCAAACCAGTCTGGATTGGCCTTGCCAAGTTCCGGAATGTAGGTGGCCACCTTGCCATCCGTGATGCTGGCGAAAGATTGGTGGAGCGATTGCAGATAATCCAGGATTGGCGAGGTCAAGGACACTTTTTCGGTTGCTGACATGATCAGATGATTACGCGGGCAGGGTCTATGCCGCCAGCACGCTTTGACGCTATGCGGTACCAGGAAATCTGTCACCCTCTAAGCAGCGCGACATGGTTTGCAGAGTCTTGCTTGATTAAGTTGTGCCCGCACGGGGGCAGAAAGCGTGCCAGTCCAGACCCACCTGAATAGGATTCAGCGAAACGCTGATTCTTGCAGGATTAAAATCAAGTCAACGGACCGATCGATCACCAACCACGCACCGCCGGTGGCAGTTTCCTTTTGCTCAGTCTGGCCGAAAGTTGACGTGCCACTTCGTTCAACAATTGGCCTTCGATGGGTGTCGGCTCACCTGGATCAGGAAAGTCATGCCCGCCAGACAGTCATTTGCCACTTTCAATGGGGCGTGCCGGAGTTCCCGGCAGCAACATCTCACCCATGCGTAGTGCGAGCGCGTCGAGCCCTTTCACGCCCTGTGCGTTTGCCAGTATCGCCACTGCGATCTGATTCGACGAGTGGTGCAGCAGATAGGTCGTCCCACCCGTAGCGCCGCCGCTGTGCGTTGTCCAGGTCCGCCGCTGCTTGTCGCGCACGAGTCGCCAGCCCAGCCCATAACCCGTGCGGCTGCCGTCCGTGAGCGTGGCGGATTCGTACATCTGCGCGCGGGAGGCGGGTTTCAACAGTTTGTCCTGATCCAATGCCATGCAAAACCGCACCAGGTCTTCCGCCGTGCCCGCCATGCCGCCGCCCGCCCATTTACAACTCAGATCAACCGTCGGCGCGGGAATGAACCGTTCGCCAACTCGCACGTATTGCCGGCAGCGATTCGTCAATGGTTCTTCAAGAAACTCCAGGTCGGCCGTAATCATGCCCGCCGGGCGAAAGATTTCCTGCTTCAGATAATCGCGGAACGATTTCGCCGCCGCCTGCTCCACCACCGCCGCCACGATGTTGTAGGCGTAGGAGGAATACTGGTATTTCGCGCCCGGCTTGAACTCCAGCGGGTCATCCTTGAAAATCCCCAGCGCCGCCTCCACCGATTCATAACGACGGTTGCTCAGGAACTCCATCCCCCGGTAATGGCGGATGCCCGACGTGTGGGTGAGCAAATGGCCGGCGGTGATCGTGCCCTCGGATTTTTCCGGAAAACTTGGGACGCTCTGCTGAACGGGCGCGTCCAACGAAACCTTGCCGCGCTCGACCAGTTGCATCACCGCGGTGGCGGCGATGGGTTTGGAAATGGAAGCGTAACGATAAATCGTCGCGCCGGTCGCCGGCCGCTTCGCCTCAAGATCGGCATGACCAAACCCCGCGGACCAGCAAACGACATTGCTTACGGCGACCGCCACCGATAATCCGGGCGAGTGCAATGCTGGGAATTCTTTCTCAACCGCCTGCTTCACCTCACTCAGAGCCTCGGGTGATTGGGCCAAGGCGTGGAAAATCGGAAAGACGAATCCGATCAGAGCAAGAGGCCTCGTCCAGTACAGTGCCAGGTTCAACCGCCGCGCCCCGCGTGAGGAATGGAAATTCATTTCAGTTCAGCTAGGGTGACTTCCACTGCCAGGCCGGTGACAGTCTGTTCGAGGGCTTGTCTCAGCGCCCCAACCGTAACACCTGCGGGCAGCAGTAACATGGCACTCGCCTGAAACAACGCTTCGCCCGACATCGGCGCGCTGACGCATTCGGTGGAAAGCTCCTCCACGTTCACCCCTTGTGCCGCGAGGGCGTGCGAAATCTCTCGTACGATACCGGGCCGATCCGGGCCGACGACTTCCAACGCCGCCAGGTGTGATTCGCCCACCGGGTGCGATGACTCATCCGAACGAACGACGATGCTCAAGTCCAGCAACTTCGCCAGCGCCTGTTCCAGTGCGGTCCGTTGTTCCGCCGGCACATGCACGCGCAGAATGCCGGCGAACTCGCCGCCGAGCCGGCACATGCGGCTCTCCAGCCAGTTGCCGCCGTGATCCGCCACGAGGCGGGCGATGGATTCTACGAGGCCGGTGCGGTCCTTGCCCAGGACGGTCATGACAAGCGGAATTTGCATGAGCGCAGTGTTAACGCGAAGTCAGCAGGTGACAAGCGAAGTGTTTGAAAACACCAAAATCCAAACACCAAAGAAGCACCAAACTTCAAATCACTCCGACAGACCGATGCGGATTTGCGATTCGTAAATTCCGCGGACGAAGTTACAGTTGAGCCGTGAACCAACCGGCGGAAAAAATTCGCGGTCGCGGCGTGCCGTCGAATCCGACGAACCGCTTCGCCAATACCAGCAGCGAACGCTTCGAAGATTACGATCCGGGCGAAGACCCCGCGCCACGCACGCAGTTCATTGCCGACGCCAGCGCCAGTCTCATTACCTACAACGACAGTCCGGACATTCCGTTCACTGCGAGCATCAACGTCTATCGCGGCTGCGAGCATGGCTGCGCCTACTGCTATGCGCGGCCCACGCATGAGTATCTCGGCTACTCGCCGGGCCTGGACTTCGAGACCAAGATCGTCGTGAAGTACCACGCGCCGGAGTTGCTGCGTAGAGAACTCGCTTCGCCAAAATGGAAACCGCAAACCCTCGCCATGAGCGGCGTGACGGATTGTTACCAACCCGCCGAGCGCAAACTGCAACTCACCCGCCGCGTGCTGGAGGTGCTGCTCGAATTCCGCAACCCGGTGGGAATTGTCACCAAGAATCGCCTCGTCACGCGCGACGTGGATTTGCTGGCGCAGCTCGCCAAGTTCAACGCCGCCGTCGTTTACATTTCCATTACCACCCTCGACGCCGAACTCACGCCCAAGCTCGAACCACGCGCTTCCTTGCCGAAGATGCGCCTTGCCGCGATCAAAACGCTTGCGGATGCCGGCGTGCCCGTGGGCGTGATGCTCGCGCCGATGATCCCCGGCCTGAACGATCACGAGATGCCGAAGATTCTCGAAGCCGTCGCCGAAGCCGGCGCGCAATCCGCCGGACTTGTTCCGCTGCGACTCCCGTTCGCCGTGAAGGACATTTTCTCCGAATGGCTCACCCGCCATTTCCCCGACCGGAAGGAAAACGTGTTGAATCGCATCCGTTCCCTGCGCGGCGGCAAGCTGAACCAGTCCGATTTCGGTGAGCGCATGCGCGGCCAAGGCATCTGGGCGGAACAACTGCAACAGATGTTCCACATCGCCGCGCGCAAAGCCGGCTTGAACCAGCGCGACTACAGACTTTCCACAGGACATTTCCGCCGGCCCGACGGAAAGCAGCTTTCGTTGCTCTGAATCCACGAAAGATGTTCTCTGTAACGGAATAATACAGCTTAAAACTGTATTTTAAGAAAAATATACTTTACTTAAACAACACAATTAAGAAATTTGCCTGCATGGTTGCCTCGAAAACAGAGCTGCTTGCGGTGCTCGGCCAATATAATCCGTGGTGGCGAGATGGGCGGGCAGGCGAATTGCCGAAATGGCGGCGCGCGGCATTCGCGCAGGTGTTGGCGTGGATGACGCATCCGCCGACGCAGCGGGCGCTGCTGTTATCCGGCGCCCGGCAGGTGGGGAAGACAACGTTGTTATTGCAAACGGTGGAAGCGTTGCTTGAAAGCGGAGTGCCGTCCACGAAGATTCTTTACGCGACGTTTGATCATCCACTGGTGAAGCTCGCGGGGCTGGATGGCTTGCTCAACTTGTGGCGGGAGATCGAACCGGCCCGGGATGAGACGGAGTATTTGTTTCTGGACGAGATTCAATACACGAAGGACTGGCAGACATGGCTGAAACATCAGGTGGATTTCCAGAAACACCGGCGCATCGCGGTGACCGGCTCGGCTACACCGCTGGTGGCGGAAGGGCAGGAATCAGGTGTGGGCCGGTGGCACACATTGCCACTGGCGACATTGTCATTCTACGAATATCTACAGATCAAGAAGATCGCCGCGCCGCAGTTGCCGGGGGTGGGTTCCTTGAACCAGTTGTTTGACTGGCAGCCGGTGCAGTTTGCACGAGTGGGAGAGGAAGGGCGGGGGTTGGTGGCGCATTTTCACGAGTACCTGTTGCGGGGCGGTTTCCCGCAGACGGCGCTGATGGAAAGCATCCCGCAGGCGCAGAAACTTCTGCGAGAGGACATCGTGGACAAAGTGCTCAAGCGGGATATGACAGCGTTGTTCGGTGTGCGGCGGGTATTGGAGCTGGAGCAGACGTTTCTTTACCTCTGCCTGCATGATGGCGGATTGCTGGACATGACGACGTTGTGCAAAAATCTGGAAGTGAAAAAGCCGACGGCGAACAATTTCATCGCGCTATTGGAGAACACGCATTTGATTCACCGACTCGCGCCATTCGGCTATGGGAAGGAAATCCTGCGGGCGCGTTACAAGGTGTATCTGGCGGATGCAGCGATTGCCCCGAGTGTGATGCTCAAGGGCAAGTCGTTACTCGAAGACCCGGCGGCCTTGGGCGTGGCCGTGGAAACAGCGTTCTTCAAGCACGTCGTCACGCGCTACTACGACCGGAGTGTGGCCTTCAACTATTGGCGCGGAAAAAAGGATTATGAGGTGGATGTCATCGCCACCTTGGGCGGGCGGCTCGTGCCGTTCGAGGTGAAGTATCGCTCGCAGGCCACAGGATTGGGTGAGTTGAAAGGGATGCAGCAGTTTTGTGCGGAGCGGAACGTCGCGCGCGGTTACGTGATCACGAAAGAAGTCACGGACTTCGGCGTGCTGCCCTTGGGCGCTGCGGGCGGCGGTGCGACGGTGGTGAAAATTCCCGCGCCGCTGGCATGTTACTGGCTGGGTCGTTCGGAAGTCGAAAACGCGGTTGAGCAATAGCTTCATCAGCGGTTCAATGCATTGCTTTCCTTGCATTACTTCGCGGCAAATTGAATCTGTGTCCATCCCCTCCTGCGTCTGACTCCGGCGCGGCTGGCGGTGGTTTCCGACTTCGCTGCGATTGGACGGGGCGCAACTTGACACCAGCACCATAATGGGGACATGAACGGTTCCTCACCGAGCAAACGCAACCCACGAACGAAAGGAACTCGATGAGCCTGGAAGCTGACGCACCCCGCTCGTT
>Ga0315910_10001221_pt1 | contig 24002 bp, 22 predicted proteins | sample EdamamesoilMG_FD_204470 | JGI IMG/M metagenome (GOLD analysis project Ga0315910, IMG submission 204470) | Garden soil microbial communities collected in Santa Monica, California, United States - Edamame soil | ecosystem: Environmental > Terrestrial > Soil > Garden | place: USA: California... | reverse complement strand
GCTAAAGTAGTGATTTTTTCTTCTGAATCAGAAGCTACTTTTTCTCCTATTACAACAGTTGGCTGCGATTTTTTGTCCGCCATTCTGATTTTATCTAACAAATTATTTAGCTGTCGGGCCTCGTCATCGGTCAGGTTGCGCAGCATTTGATCAAAGCTGTCAACAGCCGACTGCATTTCGTTGAGCATTTCGAGGCCTTTTGCTGTAATTTTTACTTCTACCGAACGCTTGTCGTTGGCACAATGCTCGCGGGTGATTAAGCCTTTAATGCGCATGCGCTCCACGATGCGTGAAGCATCCGACATTTTATCGAGCATGCGTTCCTTAATCATGTTGACGGTGGCATGACCTGGGTGCTGGCCGCGTAGAATACGAAGTACATTATATTGCTGTCGGGTGATATCAAACTGCTTGAAAATCAGGTTCTGATTATCGACCAGGTAATAGTGGGTGTAAAAGATGTTGAGATACGCCTTTTGGAACTCGTTCCGGAAATCTTTCTGCTGGATATCTTGCTCGATTGACATAATAAAGAGGTCTTAAATTTTAGTTTACACTAAATTAGCCTTTTATGATGCTCGCCTGACGCACTACCTGATTTATCCGGTATAACACCAGTTGTTATTTGCTGTTGATATAGTTCAGAAATTCGCGTTTCGTATTCTCGTCTTTGAATTTTCCGGAGAAGTAAGCCGTACCTGTTTTGCTGTTGGTATCGCCAACACCGCGTGATGCAACGCACATGTGGTTAGCATCGATTACTACGGCAACGTGTTCGGTGTGGAGTACGCGCTCCATTTCCTTGCCAATCTGCACGGTTAATCTTTCCTGTACCTGGGGGCGCTTGGCAAAGTATTGTACAATGCGGTTGATCTTGGAGAGCCCGATTACTTTACCTCCTGAGAAATAGGCCACATGGGCCTTTCCATAGATTGGAACAAAGTGATGCTCGCAGTGCGAGTAGAAGGTAATATCTTTTTCGACCAGCATCTGGTCGTAGTTGTATTTGTTTTCAAAGAGGCGTGCGTGCGGTCGGTTTTTTGGATTCAATCCGCTAAACACCTCTTTCACATACATCTTGGCAACGCGGTGTGGCGTTCCGTTCAGGCTATCATCCGTCAGGTCAAGCCCCAGGATGGTCATGATTTCACGAAAGTGTTTTTCGATGCGCGTGATTTTTTCATCGTCATCCAGATCGAATGCATCTGCCCGCAACGGGGTGTCTGCCGAACTGCTTACGTGATCATCAGCGTATTCATCATCAGCCGATTTAAGCGGCCGGATATTCAACGAAATTTCTTTCGGTCTCATACAAGGTAATTTTCAGTTCTAAAGTTGAGTCGATTTTTTGCCTGAGTATCCGCCAGATAATCAATGCAATATTCTCGGCTGTGGGGTTCAATTCTTTAAAATACGCGGTGTCCAGATTAAGATTCTTGTGATCGAACTTGACCAATACATTTTCGCGTATCAGATCGCTTAACACTTTCATGTCGTACACGTAACCTGTTTCAGGATCGGGTTCACCTACTACACTCACTACTACTTCATAGTTATGACCATGATAGTTAGAGTTACTACACTTTCCGAAAACCTTCTGATTTTTTTCTTCAGACCAATCCGGATTATACAGGCGATGAGCAGCGTTAAAATGTTCCTTGCGCGATACCTTAATCTTCATGCATAAAGGTAAACAGGATTTGAAATAAAAGGTTCAGAACAGCCCGAAATTGCCCCGCTAGAAGTTTGTGTACGAACTTGAATGAGCTTTTAGGATGGCCATATTGAAGCCGAAGGTTAGCTCATGTGTGGTGAATCTCGTTCCGACAGAATTGTTTAGCGGAATTTCGAAGGTATACCCGAAACGATAGGCCGTGGCAAACCGCAGTTGTGTTAACAAACCACAGGTATTGAGATTGCGGGTATACAGGCCCACCGTATACTTTTCATCCAGGTTGATGGATACATTATAATCAACAGAAAGAGGCGCACCCTGAACAGCTTTTACCAACACCGAGGGTTTCAACCGAACGCGTTCGGATAAATAAAATACGTAAGCCGCTGTCATGTAGTAATGTTGATCATATAAGATGGCCTCCGTGCTTTGGCTGGTGCTGTCGTTTGTTAACATGGCGGTTGTTTCAAGCATGCGTGGAACCGACAGACCTATAAAAAACTTTTCGCTGTTTAGAATAATACCTGCGCCAACGCTCGGCTTGGTTACGTTCTGCCCGTTGGTAAAGGCCGGATCGTTCGGATCGTAGGCATTCAGTTGGTTGTTGTTGCTGTTGTAGTTTATCAACCCACCTTGCAATCCAAACGACAGGGTAGTGGCGTTAAGTTTCAGCCGATACGCATATGTAGCGTACGCTTCGGTGTTGCAGGTTGCACCCAGCTTGTCTTGCACCAGCAGAAAACCCAGGCCCATTTTATTTTTATGAAAAGAGGAGTGACCGCTTATATTCAGTGTGGTAGGGTTTCCGTCAAAACCTGACCATTGTTTTCGGTAGGCAATCGATCCGTTAAAGTTATCGTTCAGCCCGGTGTAGGCGGGATTGATCAGCAACGGATTGTTGAGGTACTGTGCATAAAGCGGATCTTCCTGACCAACAGCAACGCGTACACATCCAAGAAAAAGAAGGGCGAGGTAAAGATGCTTCATGCATTACTGTTTTAGAGAAAGATAGCCTGTTAACGGATCGTGTGAACTGGCGAGTTCGATCTTGTAGAAGTAGGTTCCGGTGGGAAGGGCCTTGCCGCTATCGCTTAATCCTTCAAATCGTTTTCCGGGTACTTCGCTTTCATAGTTTTGAACTTCAAATACTTTATCGCCCCAGCGGTTAAAAATACTCACACGGTTGTTGTTGGGCAGGTGATCGATGCGCATAAACTTGTTATCGCCTACGCTGTTGGGCGCCACGGCATTGTATACAATTATTTCTGTCTCCAGCGCTACTTCAATGCTCAGCACATTGTCCGTGCAGGCATTCAGCAGATCGCAGGCCCGAATGCGCAATTGATCCGTTCCCTTAAACGAATTTTTATATTGAACACTGAGTTCAACGTCATTTGTAATGGAGGCAATAGCTCCGCTGGCGGGCGCTTCAATAATTTCGATCGAGGCAAGGTTAAGATTGTCATCAGGATCGGAGATAACGTCCAACAAGTTAAACCGCAGGGTAGAGTTTGTGGCGGTTGTTAATTCCTGCGATTGAATAACCGGTGGAAGATTACATTGAATGGTAGCTGTGAGCAGGTAATCGCCTGCCGGCAAACCGGTAAGGTCTTCTTGTGTTGATGTAAAACCATTGGGCCCCGTCCAAACAATGGAAGGCGCAGTTGTTGATTGGACTGAAAGTTGGATTGAACCATTGGGCGTACTGCAGGCTGAGTTTCCGGTTACAGCATCAATACTAACATTTAGGGTTTGCTCGGCCTGATCGGCCACCACCAGGGCTTGTGGACTGCCTGCACTAATTTCCGTTTTACATCCCGTGGTCATATCCGTTACAGAAACGCCATAGGTGCCTGGTGCCACGGCACTAATATCTTCAGTAGTGGCTCCATTGCTCCACAACACATCGAAGCTTCCTGCCTGCGATGAGGTAAGGTTAATGGCTCCATCGAATGGGAAGGTGCACCGGGTGTTTGAGGTTACGGTTGTTGTAAACTGCGGTTTGGTAGTTTGATCGGGTACAACAATTTGTTTACTGGTGTTACACCCGGAGGTGTTATCGATTACATTGACATTATAGGTGGCAGCCCCGATGGCTTCAAGATCTTCAACAGCACCAGCCAGTTGTCCATTAGCCTGATTATACCAGGCATAGGTATAGTCACCTGAACCCCCGCTAACCGTAAGGTTTACCCCACCATTACCAGGTTTGCAGGCTGTGCTTGGCGTGATTACTTCCGACACGGCCAGTGTAGCCGCAGAAGAATTGCTGAGGTAAATGTTTTTTTCGATCGAACACCCAAGGGTATTGTCGGTTACTCTTAGGGTATATCCACCACCCCGAATACCGGATAAGGTTGCACCCCCAACAATCGTTGTTCCAGATGGATTTTGCCATTGATAGGTATAGTTACCGGAGCCTCCGGCCACAGAAACAGAAATGCTCCCTGTAAAGGAGGGAGCACATTTGGTATTGGCTACAGTTGTATAGTTTACCTTAAAAGAGGATTCAACATAGTAGTAGAAGAACGTAGTGCACCCGGTATTGATATTATCTGCAACTTCAAGATAGTAGGAGCCCTGGGGTACACCCGTAAGATCTTTTGAATTGCTGAGTTTGGTGAAGTTGTTATTGTACCAGGTATAGCCATAAGTTCCTGATCCACCGGTAATGTTTACACTGATAGCGCCATCGTTCGTATTGCAGGCAGTGGCGTTAGAAATAGTGGAGGCACTTAATAGATTACAGGCTGGTGAACAGGTGGATGAGATTGTCCAGGAATTGGAGTAGATACAACCTTTCCCATCATGCATCGAAAGTGAGTAAACTCCTGCTTCAAGATTTGAAATATCTTGTTGGGTGGAGACGAAGCCCGAGGGGCCTGTCCAGGAATAAACATAATTACCCGATCCACCGGTGGGTGTTATCGAAATAGCTCCAGGACCAAAGGTGCAGTCTTTACTTTGTAAATTATCCACCTTAACAGTAAGCGTATTAGAACTTACCTGAACTATTTTCTCTATTTTTTTGGTTTGCCCAAACACAGCTTGGCTATAAATCGCCAGCATGGTGAGCAATGCTGCTAAAAGAAAGCGATATTTAGGGCTCAAGGGGTTTAAAAGGTTTTTGGTTTAAGGTGACCGAAGATATACTTTTAAAGTTATCATTTATAGGCTTTAATTTGGTGAATTGATTATTAAGCAGTTAGAATGTTCTACTTAATCGACAAGTTGCAATGAATTTCGATGAAATAAAGGGTAAAATTGAGCAGTATAAGGCCGAAAACAAGAAGCTTTTCACCACTTCGTCCTTCCAATCGCACAGTTTGGTGCTGCTGCACATCCTTAGCCGGATCGATAAATCCATCCCGATTTACTTTATCAATACGGGTTTTCACTTCCCCGAAACAGTACAGTTTCGCGATCAGATCACCGAACTTTTTGGGTTGAATACCATCGATCTGAAATCTGATTTGCCCAAGTTCATGCAGCGCGATGCGGAAGGGAAGCTGCTCTTCACCTCCGATCCTGATCATTGTTGCTACCTGAACAAAACGCAACCCATGGATGCTATTCTGCGATCGAATGATGTCTGGATAAATGGCGTTCGGGCTGACCAAAGCGCGGTGCGGGCCGCCATGAAAGTAGAGCAACCTGCCCAACATGGCAGCATCCGGTTTCACCCTATGCTCGACTGGAATTCCAAAATGATCTGGCAATATCAAAAGGAGTATAAATTGCCGAAGCATCCACTGGAAGAAAAGGGATTTGTAAGTATAGGTTGTGAACCCTGTACACGTAAATTAGACCCCGAAATGCAGGAACGTGAAGCCCGCTGGTTCGGACTCAATAAAGTAGAATGTGGTCTTCACACGGATTTAATTAGCAAGTAAGTAGAATGAAAGTATTAGTTACCGGTGGGGCCGGATACATTGGCACCGAGTTGATCAGTGCGTTAATTGCAACCCCCGAAGTAGAAAGTGTTCTCGTATACGATAACCTCAGTCGGCCAAACTATAACCTGTTTCTGGGCCTCAGATTGCAAAAGGCTCAGAAGGTTCAGTTTATCAAAGGCGAGTTGCTGGACTCCCGAAGCCTTCGTAAAATTCTAAAAGGGGTAGACGTGGTGTACCATCTGGCTGCCATGGTTACAACTCCGTTTGCCAACGCGGATGCGCATTCCTACGAACAGGTGAATCACTGGGGCACAGCCGAACTGATTTATGCGGTAGAAGAAAGCAATGTTAAACGGTTTATTTATACCAGCAGCACAGGGGTGTATGGTTCTTCTACTGACGCGGTGGACGAATCAACTCCAACCAATCCTCAAACGCTTTACGCCATTTCGAAACTGCGGGGCGAGGAGCATGTTCGCAGGTTGTCGGGTAAAATTGACACCTATATTATGCGGTGCGGCAATGTGTATGGGTATAGTAAAAGCATGCGCTTTGATGCGGTTATCAACAAGTTTGTATTCGAGGCCAACTTCAGCAACCGGGTAACCATTCAAGGTGATGGAAAGCAGTCGCGTACATTTATACATGTTGAATTGCTTTCAAAGGCGTTGGCGAATTTGCTTACCGCAGACCTCGCCAGCGGCACCTACAACCTTGTGGAACGAAACCTCAAAGTTTTTGATATTGTCGATGAACTCAAGCAGTTAATTCCTCCGCTGGAATTTATCTTCATCAATCAGCACCTGAGCCTGCATCAGTTGAATGTGAAGGAAAATGAACAGGTGAATAATGTGCTGGGCATTACTAACCATCGTACCCTTAAGGAAGAGTTGGAGGAGTTTTTAGCGAAGTTTAGTTTTTAATCGCGCAGACGTTATCCTTGGTTGATGGCGAAACGATTTTTCCAAAACAGGCAACAGCGTATTGATCGAAAGATTTGACAAGTAACAGATAACGAATAAACGAAAGCATGCAAACCATTGCCACCGTCATTATTTTGTTAGCTGTTGTTACAGCCTTGGCGGAGGTTACCGATAAAGTACGCATACCTTACCCGATACTACTTGTCGTGGCCGGTATCGGAATAGGGTTGATTCCTGGGCTGCCAAGAATTTCCATCGATCCGGAAATTGTATTCTTAGTTTTTCTTCCTCCGGTGTTGTACTCTGCAGCCTGGTATACTTCATGGACTGATTTTAAGAAAGCCAAGCGGCCGATCACACTACTTGCTATTGGGTGTGTAATTTTTACTACCTGTGCCGTGGCCTGGGTTGCCCACACGTTTATTCCCGACTTTGGATGGGCCGAGTCATTTGTTCTGGGCGCAATCATTTCCCCACCCGATGCCGTGGCTGCTACAGCCGCGACTAAAGGATTGAGCGTACCCAAACGTGTTATCACGGTATTGGAAGGTGAGAGCCTGGTTAATGATGCCACGGGATTGATCGCCTATCGGTATGCGGTAGTAGCGGTGACAACGGGTGTGTTTAGTATCTGGCATGCCAGTCTGCAATTTTTATGGGTGGCCAGTGCCGGTATTGTTATAGGCCTGGTGCTGGGATGGATCTTTAAATGGATTCATCGCATCACGCCCGACAATCCTACTACAGATACTAGCTTAACTTTTCTGGCACCATTCATTGCATACTTGTCGGCAGAAGCAGTTCATGTTTCGGGTGTGCTGGCGGTAGTAACAGCCGGACTTTTTATGAGCTGGAATTCGAGCACAGTATTTTCGCAGCAGACGCGATTGCAGGCTTATGGTTCGTGGGATACCGTACTTTTTATTTTGAATGGTACAATCTTTATTCTGATCGGCCTTCAGCTTCCAGAGATCGTAGAAGGCTTGGGAAGTTATTCCTTCTGGGCATTGAAGTATGCAGTGATCATAAGCGTAGCTGTAATCATCGGGAGAATACTATGGGTTTACCCGGCCACCTACATTCCGCGTTGGTTAAGTAAATCCATCCGAACACGCGAGCCTTTTCCAAGCATACGGCTAGTCACCATCGTGGCTTGGTCGGGTATGCGGGGCATCGTATCGCTGGCTGCTGCACTTGCATTGCCGTTGATGATCAACAGTACAACCGCATTTCCACATCGAAACCTCATTATCTTCATTACCTTTTGCGTGATCTTTTCAACACTGGTACTTCAAGGGCTTACACTTCGGCCGATGATCAGGATATTGGGTATTCAGTCGGACGGAAGTGAACATCAGGAAGAACAGCACGCCCGGTTGTTGCTGGCTTCAACCTTGATTGAGCATATCGAATCCAACTATTCGCTGGCGCTTACAGATGAGGTGCTGAATCAGATTAAAACGAAATACGAGATACGGATTCAGCGCATCCGTAAGGATCAATCGCAGCAGCGACTTAACGAAGAGCAGATCAACGAATTCCATCGCATACAACAGGAACTGCTGGCGCGCGAGCGACAAGCCTTGATGACCTTGCGCAAAGAAGGAAAGATAACCGATGAAGCCCTGCGGAAGATTGAGTATGAACTTGACCTGGAAGAAACAAGGTTGATTTTGGAGCGAGGTGTTTAGGGTGGTGCAGACCTTAACTTGCTAATCCCGTCAAATTTCCTATTTTGTTATGTCATCGGCTTGTAAAATCCCTTGCCGTGATTAATAGGTATGAAGAAAGTTTCGCTCTCAGTTACGCTGTTGTTTATAGTTATTGGCACCCTCAATGCCCAGGTTGATAGCACAAAAATTCGGCAGCGTAAGAACATAATCCGGTACAACCTGTCGGGCGCGTTACTTTTTGGGCCCGACAAATATTTGGTGTTGGGCTACGAACGTGTGCTGGGCAAACGTCAGAGTATTTCAGTGAATTTCGGTGCTACAGCATTGCCCAAGTTTGTTTCAATTGAAACGGATTCGTTTAGCTTGTCTAAAGACCTCAAGAACAATGGAAATAATTTTTCGATAGACTACCGATTCTATCCGCGTAAAGAAAACAAATACCTGGCTCCCCATGGCTTGTATCTTGGTCCTTACTATGCCTTTAATCATTTCAATCGCGAAAACCGGTGGGAGCATCAGAACAGCACAACGAACAATAATGTAACCACGCGTTCTGTTTTCAATATTCATACAGTAGGGTTTCAGTTGGGCTACCAGTTTATCTTCTGGAAACGCGTAGCACTCGATCTTGTATTGATTGGGCCAGGACTAGGTTTTTATCGGTATAAAGTAAAGTTCGATGGCACCATCGATGAAGAAACCCGGGCTCAACTAATTGATGGACTTGAACAACTCCTTACACAGAAGTTTCCGGGAATGAACTATGTGCTATCCGATGAACAGATTGATGCCAATGGCGTGCTTAGTACCAACTCCGTTGGATTCCGGTACCTGATTCAGATTGGTATTAATTTTTAGGGAACTCAGTGCCACTAAAGATTCCCCTGCGTAAAGAGCCGATTGAGAAGTAATTGTTCCGGCTTGATTTGATTAGCAGGATCCAAGGACTTCCACACAAAAAAACTACCTCGCTTTAAATAGGTAAAGCCCGCGGATGAAATGGCTTGTCCTTGTTCCGATAAAATTTCGTTCGTGCTAAAGCAAAACGCCCGCAGTAGATTAGCCCCTTCTGCCCTGCATTTTTTTGATAGTGTTCGCAGTAAATGATCAACATCAATATCTGCCCGATAGTAGAGTTGCTCCACGTAGCTTACATTTTCGCGGTGGTTAACGATTACATCGGCCAGTACCTCTCCTTCATGGTTGAGTTGAAAACATTGGTAATGATTTCCAAACGGATTATCCAACAGTCTCCATTTCAGGTATGCGCTGTTTTCGTTTAGCCCATAATAATTTTTACCACGATAAAGTGTACCAAATAAATCAGTCTTGTCGAGAATCGGAACTTCCACCAGGTTCAACGAACGTGATGGCATCGAAAATCCTTTTACCCAGGCGAGGAGGGATAGTCCCAGAATTTTCAGTTTATCGGTTGTTGTGTTTTTGGCGTTTAGATTTTTTAGGTAGCGATAGGCGGCAATAGGGTTGTACACGACCAGGGCTTGTTCGGTCTTGAATGGAATTTCAAAGCCAATACGCTCAAATGCTTTTTGCGCAGGTGTAAATCCCCAGATGTATTTTATACCGGCTTTCCGACACTCTTCAAAAAGTAATTCGTACATGCGTTCAAAAATTTTCTGGCCGCGATAGTTCGGATCAACCAACGTGTCTTCGGATTTTGCTGTGCGTATCGCGTTGCCATCGGTGTGAATAAATTCAATGGGGATAGCGCATTGTATACCCACTACCTTGGGTTGATCTGAGGGACTGGCATCATCAAGCGCAACAATGTAAATAGCTTTTCCAAAAGGACCATTTATAAATTCCCAATCAAAATGTTCTGGTGACCGATTAACGCCATACACTTGGTTGAAAAATGAATTGGCAAGATTAGATTCGTGATTCTGCAGCAGCCGTACGATAATGGCCATAAGTATTATACGATTGAGTAGTGGTGGATAATTTCTTCCTGCGTAATGGTTTCGAAATTGTTCTCTTTAATGTACGCGAGAATTTTTTTGTAGAGGTCAAGATAACCTTTGAATTTATAATCTGTGAAAAAATTATTATGCCATAGTATGGAGAGCACACAATTTTCCCGGTTCTTTTCAAAGAAGCTTATAATTTCTCTTTCCGCCTCCACCACTGCCGATCGCTTGTATTGATAGAACGTCCGGTCCATAACGTGCAACGGCACTTCAACAAATGAAAAGGGTTTTCTATCCACTTGGTTGTAGGGGTTAAAGGGTAATCCGTAGCTGTTTCGAAAACCTGGCTCTTCAGCAAAGCCAAGGCTTGCATCGAGCTTTAGTTTCGACTGTTCAACATCCATGTACATATCCGGAAGATTAAATTTCAGATAATGATAGCGGTTGCCGATCGGGAGTTTGCCAAATTTATGAATTTCGCCTGCTAGGGTTTCGGGTGAAATGCTTGTGTGAATTCCATTTTCGAAACCGTTAGCGTCTACCTGTCGAAAGGCTTTTTGAATGGGCTTTGAAGAAAAGGCATAGTCGGCATTCGCCTCGCGTTTGTTGATGCGACCTTGATTAACCAGCCAATAGAAAACGGATTTACAGTCGTACTCGCTTTCGAGGGCCATGATTTTATCCATGTTTAACCAATCCGGTTTTTGAATGGCCACATGGAATAGCATTTTGAGAAAAAGATCTATGCGCCCTTTTTTCAGAACATTAAAGCCATCTTCTATGATGGCACCGTTAACAGCGTCAATATCATGCGTAAGAAAGAACCTTGTTTTTTCTTTACGAACTGGAACATCGCAGACTTTCGAAATTTCATCGAAACATTGTTGAACAATATTTTGTGTGGCGTTATTGAATTGAAATTGATAACTGCTTTTGAAACGGAATCTCCCTAATTCGTCAGGATTTTGATCGCGCTGTTCCTGTATGGAATTTAACATGTAGTAGGCAGTAGTAAGATAATCAGGCTTATCAGCGTACTGTTCAAACAGGCAATTTTGGTTAAGCGCTCTGTTGGTTAAAGATGACGCGGCAAAATTTTCAGATACGGTTAGCATGCAGGTAGCATCGCGCCCCACGGTAACAGCTTGCTGATCGTTGGTTACAAATTCAATTGATGTGTTCGTGTTTTTAGCCCAGGTTTTTAGTAGGAATTCAATTTCCGGTTGCGGTAAGGTATCGTGAATAAAAAATTTGACCATTGGAGTGGAATTACGCCTAAATATAAACGAGTTACGATTGTTGATGAAATAATCGACCTGGCAGCCAGTAATAAAAAAGGTCGCCTTGCGAGCGACCTTTTTTAAAGTTTCAATTCAGATTAACAATACTCATCAAACACTTCCAGCAAGTGCGCACCAATCATCTGTGCATTGCGGCCTTCAATGTGGTGGCGCTCAACAAAGTGAACAAGTTCGCCATCTTTGAATAAGGCAATTGATGGAGAGGATGGAGGATACGGCAACGTGAATTCGCGTGCTTTTGAAACCGCTTCCTTGTCAACACCGGCAAATACCGTTGCCAGGCTGTTGGGTTTCTTACTAGAATTTTGCAACGCCCACTTTACACCGGGGCGTGCTGCGCCTGCTGCACAGCCACATACCGAGTTTATTACCAATAGGGTAGTACCTTCCTGATTTTTCAGGTGGCTCTCTACTTCCTCAGGCGTTTTTAGTTCAGTAAAGCCCGCGCTGGTTAAGTCGGTGCGCATCGGGGCTACTAATTGTTCAGGATACATAGTCGTTTATAGTTAAGTCAATTGTATAACAAATTATAAGAATCCAAGTTCCAGTTTGGCCGCTTCGCTCATCATATCCTGCGAGTAGGGCGGATCAAACGTAATTTCTACTTTCACATCGTTCACGCCTTCGATGGCCTTGATTTTTTGTTCCACTTCACCTGGAATGGATTCAGCGGAAGGACATGACGGTGAAGTTAATGTCATCTGAACATACACATTGTTAACAGGGTATACACTGATTTCGTAAATCAGTCCCAGTTCGTAGATGTCAACCGGAATTTCCGGATCGTACACCGTCTTGATCGCTTGCAGTACTTTATCCTTCAGCTCGGGTGTACTAACCTCCGATGATTTTGGTTCAATATTTTCAGTGGCTTCGCTCATCCGTTCACTTGCATTTTTGTTTTGAAGGCCAATGCGTACAGTTTCATTTGCTTGATCATGGCCGCGAAACCGTTAGAACGCTGTGTGCCGATAAACCGTTCCATACCGATCTTGTGCATGAAGAAAAGTTCAGCGTTCAGAATGTCATCGGGTGTTTGTCCGTTAAAAATCCGGGTAAGCAAACTTACCAGGCCTTTTGTGATGGCGGTGTTACTATCCGCTGTGAAGTATAGTTTTTCACCTTCCGCGTTAGCCGTTAACCACACTTTTGATTGGCATCCCTTTACTACATTATCTTCGGTTTTGTCGGCTTCTGGCATCTCGGGTAATTTTTGTCCGAGTTCCATGATGTAGAAAATCGTCATCTCCATATCGCCATCGAGCAGCGCGAACTCACTTACGATTTCATCCTGGTTTTGCTGAATGGTCATTACTTCATGAAGTTTATAACACGTTCCAATCCTTCCATGAGTTGATCAACTTCCTTTTTTGTATTGTAAACAGCAAACGAAGCGCGAACAGTTCCTTCAATGCCATAGTGATCCATCAACGGCTGGGTGCAGTGATGGCCTGTGCGCACCGCGATACCCCGCGCATCCAGCATTTGCCCAATATCGAAGTGGTGAATAGCATCAACGGTGAATGAAAGTACTCCTACTTTATTTTTCGCAGTACCTACACGCTTTATGTTTTTCAGTTTGCTTATGCGTTCGGTGGCGTAGGTTAAAAGATCGTGTTCATGTGCAGCAATATTTTCGCGGCCAAGTTCAAAGATAAAATCCATAGCATACTTGTAAGCGATTACATCACCGATGTTGGGCGTGCCGGCTTCGAATTTATACGGTAGGTCGTTGTACGTTGTCTTTTCGAACGTTACTTCTTTGATCATTTCACCGCCACCGTGGTAGGGAGGCATTTTTTCAAGTAACTCTTTTTTGCCATAGAGAATTCCGGTGCCGGTAGGTCCGTACATTTTATGGGAAGACAAACAGTAGAAGTCGCAGTCGAGGTCTTGCACATCAATCTCCAAATGGGCACCGGCTTGTGCGCCATCAATAAGTACCACTGCTCCGGCCTGATGTGCAAGCTTGATAATGTCTTTAACCGGATTGATCGTGCCAAGACTATTGGAGGCATGATTTACCGAGACGATTTTTGTTTTCGATGAAAGTAGTTTGGTGAACGCTTCAATGTCTAGTTCACCGGCTTCGGTAACCGGAATTACTTTCAGCACAGCTTTCTTTTCGGCTACTATGAATTGCCACGGAACAATGTTCGAGTGATGTTCCAGCCCGGATACGATAATTTCATCGCCTGCCTGGATAAAAGCTTTTCCATACGAAGAAGTCACCAGATTGATACTTTCTGTAACACCGCGCGTGAAGATTATTTCCTTCTCAGACGATGCATTGATGAAAGTCTTTGCCGTGTGTCTTGTTTCTTCGTAAGCCTTCGTTGCTTTTTCGGCCAGTGTGTGGATACCCCGATGAATGTTAGCATTGTAGCCCTGGTAGTAACCGGTCAGGGCATTGATAACGCTCAGGGGCTTTTGCGAAGTAGCGGCATTGTCGAAGTACACCAGATCACGACCATTTACCTGTTGATGAAGTATTGGAAACTCCTTCCTGATTTTTTCAATATCCAGGGAAGGTAGTATGGTCGTAGAAGATGTCATGGTTAAAAGTTTTTGTGTAGCCGTTCACTGATTACCTGATCGAGGTAATTTTTGATCACCGGATTTTTTACACTGTCCAATACTTCTCCGGCAAATGCGTAAAGCATCATGGCCTGCGCGGTTTCTTTACTGATACCCCGCGTCTGCAGGTAGAAGAGCGCTTCCTCATCCAGTTGGCCTGAGGTGCAACCGTGCGAACACTTTACATCGTCTGCCCAGATTTCAAGTTGTGGCTTCGTGTTAACGGTTGCTTTATCGGTGAGTAAGATATTGCGGTTGGCCTGAAACGCATTTGTTTTCTGAGCCTGCGGCCGCACATAAATTTTTCCGTTGAAAACACCTTTGGACGATCCGTCCATGATGCCTTTGTAAAGCTCGTTGCTAAATGAATTTGGTTTCTTGTGATCAACAACGGTGTGGTTGTCGGCCAGGGTATCGTTGGTCAGCAAATACAATCCGTACATGTGCGACTCAATTCCTTCACCATCCAACACCAGGTGGAGATTGTTCCGAACCAGCTTTCCACTTAAGGAAAACGTGAATGTATTTACCCGGCTGAAATTTGATTGATGAATTTGTGTTAAGCCGAATTGATGGCGTTCGCCTGAATCGTTTTGAATGGAGTACAAATTCAATCCTGCATTTTCGTAAACAACCGCTTCGGTTACGGTATTTGAAAAGCCGGGAGATGATCCCAGTGAATCGAATTTCTCAATCACCGATACTTCACTGTTTTTCTCTACTACAATCAAGTTACGATTGATGGAGATGGCCTGCCCTGCACGGGTGTCGTGAATATGATGAAGGATAACAGCACGTTCAATGATCTTCTTTTCAGGAATGTGGATAAAAACTCCGTTGCCCCACGATGCTGTATTCCATGCGGTGAGGGCATCAATCTTAACATCGGCAAACTGACCGAAATACTTTTGTGCAATTTCTTGGTTCGATGCAAGCGCATCGTGCAGGGGAAGTATGGTAAAGCCGGAAGATTGAATGGTGGATGCTTCTTTGGAGAAAACACCATTAATGAAAACCAGCACATCTGCATCAAGACCAGGAATGGTGAAATCGGATAGTTTTACATCTTGACCACCCGTATTTGTTTTCGAAAAGTCAAAGTTCTTTTCGAGCACGCGGCTGATGGGTGTGAATTTATACTCTTCTGCTTTCGCAGCAGGTAGTCCTAGTTTTTGAAATGAATCAAAGGCTTCTTTTCGAAGGGCAGCACCAGCAGCGTTAAGGTTAGCTTCAATGGTGGAAGCTACGGCTGAGGTAATGTTATTTTCGGATACGGCAACACTCATCGTTCTCGTGTTAATCTAAACTGCTACTTCATCTTTAATCCAGTCGTAGCCTTTGGCTTCGAGTTCCAGTGCCAGTTCTTTGGTACCTGACTTTACGATTCTGCCTTTATACAGAACGTGCACAAAATCGGGCACGATATAATCCAGCAATCGCTGGTAGTGCGTAACCACAATTACAGCGTTTGATTTATTTCGTAGTTTGTTAACACCGTTGGAAACAATCTTCAGAGCATCAATATCAAGACCTGAATCGGTCTCATCGAGAATAGCCAGCTTGGGTTCTAACATTGCCATCTGGAAAATCTCATTGCGTTTTTTTTCACCGCCTGAGAAACCTTCATTAAGTGAGCGGTTTAGCAGCGATTGATCAATCTCCACCAGTTTCATTTTCTCTTTCATCAAACTTAAAAACGAAACAGCATCCAGGGGCTGCTGACCGCGATACTCGCGAATCTGGTTCACGGCAGTTTTCATAAAGTTGATGGTACTTACGCCTGGAATTTCCACCGGATATTGAAAAGCCAGAAATACGCCTAGACGCGCGCGGTCTTCCGGGGCCATCTCCAGTAAATCTTTGCCGAGAAACTCTGCTTCTCCACCGGTTACTTCATACTCTTCGCGGCCTGCCAACACCGATGCGAGTGTACTTTTGCCGGAACCGTTTGGTCCCATAATGGCGTGTACTTCACCTGGTTTTACATCAAGGTTAATTCCGTTCAGAATTTGTTTCTCTCCAATCTTCGCTTGCAGATTCTTTATACTTAGCATCTTTTTTTAGTTTCGAGTTTAAAGTTTCGGGTTTCGAGTTTAAAGTTTCCGGGCTTTCGGTGTTAGCGCAACCCCAAACCCTAAACTCGAAACCGGAATGGTTATCCCACGCTACCCTCCAATGTCAACGCGAGAAGTTTTTGTGCTTCCACAGCAAACTCCATAGGCAGTTGATTTAATACTTCTTTGGCGTATCCGTTTACAATCAAGGCCACTGCCGATTCTTCATCGATGCCACGTTGTAAACAATAGAAGATCTGGTCTTCTCCAATCTTCGAAGTAGTAGCTTCGTGTTCAATTTTAGCGGTACTGTTTTCTACGTCAATGTAGGGGAAAGTATGGGCCCCACACTTATCGCCCATGAGGAGCGAATCGCACTGCGAAAAGTTGCGTGCACCCTCTGCACGTTTCATTATATGAACTTGTCCGCGGTAGCTGTTCTGCGAATGGCCCGCAGAAATACCTTTTGAAACAATTCTCGACTTGGTGTTTTTACCAATGTGGATCATTTTTGTTCCTGTATCAGCCTGCTGGTAGTTATTGGTTACGGCAACAGAATAAAACTCACCCATTGAATTATCTCCCTTCAAAATACAGGAAGGATACTTCCAGGTAATGGCAGAACCGGTTTCTACTTGTGTCCAGGAGATTTTCGAACTGTCGCCAAAGCATAAGCCGCGTTTGGTTACGAAATTGTAGATACCGCCTTTGCCTTCTTTATCACCGGGGTACCAGTTCTGCACGGTGGAGTATTTAACCTGTGCGTCTTTCATTGCATAGATTTCCACTACCGCTGCGTGCAATTGGTTTTCATCGCGCATCGGGGCTGTACAGCCTTCGAGGTAGCTTACGTAAGAACCTTCATCGGCAACAATCAGTGTTCTTTCGAACTGTCCGGTGTTGGCTGCATTTATTCTAAAGTATGTTGACAATTCCATTGGGCAACGAACACCTTTTGGAATGTAACAGAATGATCCGTCTGTAAACACAGCTGAGTTAAGAGCGGCAAAGTAGTTGTCGTTAACCGGAACCACTGAGCCCATGTATTTTTTCACTAATTCTGGATGTTCCTGAACGGCTTCACTGAAAGAACAGAAAATAATTCCCAATTCACCAAGCGTTTCTTTGAATGTAGTAGCGACAGAAACACTATCGATTACCGCGTCAACGGCAATACCGGTTAAGCGTTTTTGTTCAGTAAGGGAGATGCCCAGCTTTTCAAAAGTCTTCAGTAATTCAGGATCAATATCCTCCAGACTTTTAGGTTTAACTTTTTGCTTTGGTGCAGAGTAGTAAATAACATCCTGATAATTAATAGGAGGGTATGTTACATTTGGCCATGTAGGCTCTTTCATTTTGGTCCACTGACGGTAGGCGCTTAAACGCCAGTCCAGCAACCATTGAGGTTCATTCTTACGGGCCGAAATGAACCGAATGATGTCTTCATTTAGTCCTTTGGGAGCCGAGTCGGTTTCAATATTGGTAGTCCAGCCGTGCTCGTACTCTTTCGAGGTTAATTCTTCCAGTACTTGATTGTCTTTGCTCATGTAGTAGTCTATTTAGACTAAGTTTAAACAACCCACAAAATTATAACAAAAAAGCCATTTTAAGGTTCTTTCGGTGGCTTATTTGTTCGTTACCGTTTGATCAACAAGATTCAGGCTTCGGTCAAGACTTTCTTCCAGCGAGATCATTGTTTCAGTTCGTTCGATGCCTTCCACTTGCTGAATTTTATCGTGAAGAACCAACTTTAGATGGTTTGTGTCTTTGCAGTGGATTTTCACAAACATGCTGTAATTACCTGTGGTATAGTGTATACTGGTGATCTCTGGAATAGCTTTTAGCTTGGCCATTACCTGGTCGTAGAGTGCACTTTTCTGGAGGAATATGCCAATGAAGGCGGTGATATCATATCCCAGTTTGGCGTAGTTGACTTTCAATGTCGTTTTTTCTACAATGCCCGCTTCTTCCATTTTATTCATCCTGACGTGAACGGTGCCACCCGATACAAATGCTTTCTTCGCGACTTCAGTGTAGGGCTTTTTGGCGTCTTGCATGAGGATTTCTAAAATCTTCAAATCGACATTGTCAACTTTATAATTTTCGGCCATGTTAAAATTTGGGTTTTGGTGTTAATTCAAAAATATGAAACAATATTGAAAATTATCTAAATATTTATATGTTTTATTGATCTATACACCAGCTTGTGCGTTACTTTGTTACATAATTTACAAACGCACACTCACACTCATTAGCCACACAAACAACTATTGTAGGGTGTTGGAATTTGGCAGACAAGCCCTCCGGTCTCGGGGGTGGAGAAGTACAGAATAAAGTCCAGCCTTTGGCGACCTAACTGCTCCGTGGAGGTTCGAGCCCTCCCTCTACAGCAACCACACACACACTTTTTGTAGGGTTGATCCCACTAATTAGCGGATGATAAACAAGCCCTCCAAAAACCACCCACACACAAAAAACATTGTAGGTGTTGATCCCGATAGTTATCGGGATGGCAGACAGGCCCTCTACAAGTACCACACACACTTCCCACACATATAACATTGTAGGGTGTTGAAATTGGCAGACAAGCCCTCCGGTCTCGGGGGTGGAGAACAAAGGGATAAATTCCGATTTAATTATCAGAACTAACCGCTCCGTGGAGGTTCGAACCCTTCTCCTACAGCAGCTCAGTTTAGGTTAATGAGTTATTCAGAGCTACCCGTCCCGATTCGTTCGGGGCGGGTTTATTTTCAAAAGACCCTCAACTCTCTTCCAAGACCATTGCTTTATCGCTTCGCTTTTCTTTGCTCAAATTACTATTGATTTGATGCTAAACAATCGTTTGCTTTGGGAATTGATAATTTTTCTTCTCAATCAATCGTATATGAAAGACTTTCCGTGGTTCAAAAATTACCCTGCAGGTATTCCGCATGAGATCAAGCTCTATGAATATGGCTCGTTAGTGGAGTTGTTTGAGTCCAGTTTCAAAAAGTATAGCGATCGGGTGGCTTTTGAAAACATGGGGGCTCAACTTACTTACAAGCAAGTTGATAAATTATCGACTGATTTTGCGGCCTACCTTCAGCAAGAGCTTGGATTGAAAAAAGGAGACCGTATTGCCATCCAGATGCCTAACCTGCTTCAGTTTCCTATTGCATTTGTTGGCGCGCTTAAGGCTGGATTGATTGTAGTAAACACCAATCCACTTTACACACCGCGCGAGATGGAGCATCAGTTTAAGGATGCCGATATTTCGGCCATTGTTATTGTTGCAAACTTTGCCAGCAATCTTGAAAAGATAATTGCCAATACCCCCATCAAACATGTTATCGTAACACAACTGGGAGATCGGTTGGGCGGCTTAAAAGGAGCACTGGTAAACTTTGTTGTAAAGTATGTGAAAAAGATGGTACCCGCCTTTCATCTTCCGAAAGCGATTTCATTCAACCATGCTTTGACACGCGGTGCATCACTCAAGTTAATAAAGCCTGAGCTCATACCTTCAGATTTAGCAGTGCTTCAATACACCGGAGGTACTACCGGAATTGCAAAAGGTGCCCAACTTTCGCATGGAAATATTGTAGCACACAATTCCATGATTACAAATTGGTTCAAGCCATACCTGTCCATCAACAGAAATGAGCAGGATATTATCATTACCGCTATTCCGATGTATCATATTTTTGCTCTTACGGTGAATGGTGTGTTGAAGATGAGTGTTGGAGCCAAGAATGTTCTAATCACCAATCCTCGAGACATACCAGCCTTTTGTAAAGAACTGAAGAAACACAAGTTTACCATTATCACGGGTGTCAATACATTATTCAACGGATTGCTTAATAATCCAGAATTTAAAAACCTTGATTTTTCTGAATTGAAGGGGGCCGTTGGCGGAGGTATGGCTGTTCAGGATATAGTAGCCAAGCGGTGGGAGGTTGTAACCGGAAAACCACTTGTTGAAGGTTACGGGCTTAGTGAAACCTCACCTGTTTTGTGTTGCAATCCATTGGATGGAAAACACCACCTGGGTACCATTGGCTTGCCTGTGCCCAGTACTGAGGTGGCCATCTTTGACGATGACGGCAAACAACTTGAGCAAGGTGAGATTGGAGAGATATGCGCACGCGGCCCGCAGGTAATGTCTGGCTATTGGCGTCAAAATAATGAGGGGGTGTTCTTTCCCGGAGGGTGGTTTCGCACCGGTGATATCGGGTTTATGGATCCCGATGGCTTCTTCAAGATTGTAGACCGCAAGAAAGACATGATTAAAGTATCGGGCTTCAATGTTTACCCTAACGAGATTGAAAACGTAATTGCCGGCAATCCAAAAGTTTTGGAAGTAGCAGCGATTGGCATGCCCGATGTAAAATCAGGCGAAGTAATAAAGGCTTTCATCGTGAAGAAAGATCCGAGTCTTACGGAGGAGGAAATAAAAAAATTCTGCCACGATAACCTTACAAATTATAAAGTACCTCGCCACTTTGAGTTTCGCACCGAATTACCCAAAACAAATGTTGGAAAGATTTTAAGACGTGCGCTTAAGGAAGAAAATGTAGCCGCCTGATTTTTTCGCTTATCTTCGCGACAAAATTATTCAGTCATGAAGGTACGATTGTTTTTATTTCTACTCGCAGGTGCATCGGTGTTGGTAGCGTTTCAAACAGAAACCCGGTTCAGCAGGCCGGGTGTTGTTCAGGATAGTATCCGCTATACTGAAGAGAAACACCTGAAAAATTTAAAACAACTTACCTTTGGTGGTGACAATGCCGAGGCGTATTGGAGTTTTGATAGTAAGAAGCTGGTGTTTCAGTCGAACAACCCCGCCTGGAATTTAAAGTGCGATCAGATTTTTGTTACTCCGGTTGACGGAGTTGACTTACAACACAACAAACCTGCTTTAGTCAGTACTGGTCAAGGCCGTACTACGTGCGCATACTTCCTGCCCGGGAAGAAAGGCATACTCTATGCTTCGACACATCTGGGTGGTGTAGATTGCCCGGTAGAGCCAGAACGTAAACCAGGAGGCAAGTACCTCTGGCCGATTTACGATAGCTACGATATTTTTATTGCTGATGAGCACGGTAAAGTTAAGAAGCAGTTAACATCCACCGCGGGCTACGATGCCGAAGCAACCGTATCTCCGAAAGGCGATAAGATTGTGTTTACATCTACACGCAATGGTGATCTTGATTTATACACCATGAACATCGATGGTACCAACGTGAAGCAAGTTACCCACGACCTGGGGTACGATGGTGGTGCGTTCTTTTCGCCTGATGGTAAGAAACTTGTGTTTCGTGCTTCACGCCCACAAACAGAAGAGCAAAAGAAAGAGTATCTGGATTATCTAAAGCAAGGCTTGGTGGCGCCAACAGCTATGGAGATTTTTACCTGTAATGTAGATGGTACCGATCTGAAACAAATCACCACCCTGGGCAAGGCAAACTGGGCACCTTTCTATCATCCCTCGGGCAAGAAAATTCTGTTTTCGTCCAATCACAAAGGAACGCGCGGCTTTGAGTTTAACATCTTTATGATTAACGAAGATGGAAGCGGCCTCGAGCAAATTACCTTCGATAAGGTATTCGATTCGTTTCCCATGTTTTCGCCCGATGGTAAGAAGCTCGTATTTTCTTCTAATCGTAATAACGGAGGTACACGCAATACCAATTTGTTTGTGGCAGAGTGGGTCGATTGATTGGGCTTAGCTTAAAATCACAATCTAAAATCCACAATTCAGTTGACAATCGACTTACGACCGCGTACCTTAGAAAAGGTAAAATCATAAGTCTAAAATCGTAATCAGTATGCTTGGCTTTTTTGAACATCAGTATCTTTCGTATAAGAAAAATCACATCAAGAACCTGCTTGCACTGGCCAAGGTTGATGGACATGTGCATCCCAAGGAAGAAGCGCTGTTATATAAAATTGGTAAGCGCTATGGCCTGAAAGATCGCCAGGTAAAAGAGCTGCTAGAGAATGAAGAGCGGTATAAACTCAACGTGCCGGATAATCACAACGACAAAATGAATTTGTTGTATGATCTCGTACTCATGGTGTATGCCGATGATGTGGTGGATAAGCATGAGATCGAATTCTGCGAAGAAGCTGTAAAGCAGTTTGGTATGAAGAAAGGATTGGTAAAATGGCTGCTGGAAGAATTCGAAAGAGGAACACCACCACCACCCGATGAATGGGAAGAAATTAAGCGCGAAGCGAAAGAAAAATTTCTGGTAAAGAAATAGCAGCCTGCCTGCTTAGAAAATATTATCAATTCCCCAGAACTTATCAAGAATCACCAGGATTGAGAGTATACCCAACAATGCGGGGCACACATACTGGATCGTAAAGCTGAGGTACTTGCGCAGAAAAGACTTTCTGTATCCTTCGTTGCCCTGCTCAAGTTCTTCATCCATGTTGCTAATCTTCCATCGGTAGGTAATGAACACGCACATCAGGCAGCCACCAATGGTCAGCGAGATGTCGCACATATCGGCAATGAAAACCAAGAAGTCCTGCCCCCGGAAGAAAGCCAGCTTATTAAGTGCGGGTATCATACCCTGGCTCAGCATACTAGGCAGGCCAACGATAAAGATGAGCAATGCTATTCCCCATACTACCGATTTCCGGTTCATTTTCTTTTGATCTACCAGGTAGGCAACGGGCACTTCAAGCAATGAAATCGTAGAGGTAAGCGCAGCGAAGCAAACCAACAGGAAGAACGATCCGCCCACGAAGCGTCCGAGTATTGGGCCCATTTCGTGAAAGATCTGTGGCAACACAATGAAGATCAGCGGAGGGCCTGCTGTGGCTACTTCCGTGAGGTTCGCTTTGTATTGCAGGAAATGAACAAGCGGGAAAACCATAAGTCCTGAAAGAAAGGCGACCATTGTATCCGCCAACGAAATCACTGCGGCCGATGAGGCAATGTTCTCGGTTTTTTTCAGGTACGAGCCGTAGGTAATGAGCGCACCCATTCCCAGCGAGAGCGAAAAGAACGCTTGCTTTAAACCTTCAAAGACGGTTTGAATTTTCAGTTCACTGAAATCAGGTATCAGGTAGAACTTCACGCCCGACATGGCGTTGGGTAATGTGAGACTGTAAATGATGATGCCAATTAAAATGGAATACAATGCGGGCATCATAATTTTGTTGGCAGCTTCAATACCTTTTTGAATGCCCTGCGATACGATGAGTGCCGTAACCGCCATGAAAACCAATGAGAAAATAAAGTTGGAGTTCGCCAGTCCTTTTGCGCTGCTTACATCCAGAATGTCGTTGGTGAAAAAGCCAAAGAAGGCTCCGAAATCTTTTTCGTTTAGCAAATCGCCAAAGCCGATGTGCAGAAAATAACCGAAGGCCCAACCGGCCACTACATTATAGAAAGAGAGAATGAAAATACCTGCAAGAATGCCGAACAAACCCAGGTAGCCCCACTTGCTTCCGCCCAATTTATGATACGATCCGTAGGCATCGGTTCCGGCCTTGCGGCCGATGGCGATTTCGCCCACCATAACCGGGTAGCATAACAAGAAAATACAGACCAGGTAGATCAACAGAAATACAGCGCCACCATTTTGACCGGCCAGGTAAGGGAACTTCCAGATATTACCTAATCCAACAGCCGATCCGGCTGCCGCCAAAATGAATCCTATTCGTCCTGAAAAATTTCCCCTGGTTGACATGCGCGGTGTTAGGTTTGTACCGATTGAAAAGCCTCCAAAATAGACCTTAAACTTTAATAATCAAATATCGGTTATGAGCGCACGTTTCGTGTTATTAATCATCAATGGTTACCGTTAATGTAATCCGCGAACAAAAGCGCGCATGGCTGGTTAACGTTTACGCGATAACCGCTAACTTTTCAATTAAAACGGTAACTTAGAATCGAAAGCAGGAGCATGTTATGGAGGAATTCAGAAAGTTAACCACGCAGGAAAAAGCACTTCGTATTAATCTTAGCCGTTCGATCTAC
>Ga0315910_10001219_pt1 | contig 24014 bp, 21 predicted proteins | sample EdamamesoilMG_FD_204470 | JGI IMG/M metagenome (GOLD analysis project Ga0315910, IMG submission 204470) | Garden soil microbial communities collected in Santa Monica, California, United States - Edamame soil | ecosystem: Environmental > Terrestrial > Soil > Garden | place: USA: California... | reverse complement strand
GCTGCCGATCAGGAACATGATCACGCCCGTCAGGTTCATCGCGCGCATCGCCGTGGGCAGCAGCTGGCGCACGAATTCGCCGCGGCCGACGATCAGGCCGTAGATCATCGCGTAGCCGCAGGCCGCCGCCGCCGCCTCGGTGGGCGTGAACAGGCCACCGTAAAGGCCGCCGAGGATGACGACCGGCATGCCGAGCGCGGGCAGCGCGAACTTCGACTCGCGCTTCACGCGCGCGAACTCGAACTTGCCGCCGCGCGGCAGCTTGAGCCAGATCGCGATGCCCACGATGGTGATGATGTTGCCCAGCGCGAGCAGCAGCCCCGGGATCACGCCGGCGAAGAACAGGCGGATGATCGAGGTTTCAGTGACGATGCCGTAGATCAGCAGCGGGATGCTCGGCGGGATCAGGATGGCGATGCCGCCGGCGGTCGCCACCAGCCCCCCCGAAAGCCAGTCGGGGTACCCCCGCTTCCTCATTTCCGGGATCGCGATCACCGACATCGCGGCCGCCATCGCCACGCTCGATCCGGAAATGGAGCCGAACAGCACGCAGGCGAGCACGGTGGCGACGCCGAATCCGCCCGGCAGGTGGCCGACCAGCGAATCGGCGAACTTGAACAGCTGCGCGATGAGGCCGGTCTTCTCCATGAGGAAGCCGGCGAAGATGAACAGCGGAATCGCCGTCAGCGAGTAGCGCCCGACGAAGCTGAAGAACTGCCGGAAGATGACGGTCGGCTCGAGAAGCGGGTCGACCATGATGTAGGCCGCCGCAGCGGAGCTCAGCGCGATGCCGATCGGCACCGCGAGCAGCAGCAGCGCGAAAAGCACAATACCGACGATGGCCACTAGCGGGTCTTCTCCATCAGTGCGTGCCGTCCATCTTCTCGACCGGCTCCTCGAGCACCGTGCGCCCGCGCAGCGCCTGCGCCGCCCGGTAGATCTGGAACAGCATCGTGATCGCCATGAATGCGAACGAGGCGAGCAGGACCGCCAGGAAGGGCCACATCGGGAAGGCGAGGCTCTCGGTGCGCGATTCGTACTTGATCGCGTCCTCGACCTCCGGCAGCCCCCACCAGACCACCGCGGCCATGAAGAAGAGCGAGAACACCAGCGCGACGAGCTTCACCGCCGCAGCGGCCCTGCGCCAGCGCCCGCCGAACACGTTGAAGAGCTCCGGGATCAGCGTGACGGTAAGGTGCGCGTCACGCCGCTGCGAGATGCTGAAGTAGAGGAACACCCCGCTCAGGATGAAGAAGGTGACCGCGTCCTGCTGCCACTCGAACGACAGGCCGAGGAGGTAGCGCCGCGCCACCTCGAGCAGCGCGAGCAGGGTGGCGCCAACGAACACGAGCGCGGCGGCGTGCGCCAGGAATCCGTCCTGGAACGCACGCCAGGCCGCGTAGGCCTTCTCGACGAAGGCCTGCACTACCTAATAACGATCTTCGCGGCGTGCTTCGAGCAGTCGATCTTCTCGATCCACGACGATCCCGCCGGGTGCTGGCGCGACAGCTCCTGGCCTTCCTTGCGGAAGTTGTCCACGAGCTGCTGGCCCGACGCCGGCAGCTTGCCCTTGATCCAGTTCGAAGGCCCCTCGCCCAGAGCGCCGGTGAGCTGGGTCACTTCCTGCGGGCTCATCCAGTACACGCCCGGCTTGGACGGGTCCTTGGTGCCGTATTTGTCATAGGTCATCTTGTCGACGCACCAGTTGAGTTCCTTCTGTACCTGGATGGTCTCGGCCACCAGCTTTTCGAGCGCGTCCTGCGTCGGCTTGGGCAGGCGGTCCCACCAGCGCCGGCTGGCGCTGATCATGTAGTAATCGCCCGTGAACACGCCGGCGCCGCCGGTGGTGTAGAAGGGCGCCTGCTGGCGCACGCCGAGCCAGCCGCCGATGCTGGTCATGAGGCCATCGATCACGCCCGACTCGAGCGCGGAGGGCACCTCGCCGAACGCCATCACCACGGGGCTCGCCTTCCAGGACTCGAGCACCGGGTTTTCCGCCGGGCCCATGCTGCGCACCTTGCGCCCGCCGAAGTCGTCGGCCTTGAGGTAGCGCTTCTTGCCGCCCACGCCCATACCGAAGCTCATGTGCCCCGCGCCGAACACCTTGATCGCCTGCTGCTTCTGCAGGCGGTCGACGAGGAACTGGTAGGTCTTGGTCTTCTCCAGGTTGTCGACCGCGCCGACCGTGGTCAGCACGCCGGGCCCAACCACCGCCATCATGTACGGGTCGACCGGGGCGGCCTTGCCCATCTGCATCCAGGTCATCTCGAGGTTGCCCTGGCGCATCGCCTCGAAGGCCTCGGGAATCGAATACAGCGCGCCGGCGTAGTACAGGCGCGCCTCGCTGCCGGGGATGACCTGCGGCAGGCGGTCGCCGAAGTGCTTCATCGCCAGCCCCGCCGGGTGCGGAGGCCCCTGGAAGTCGGAGACGAAGCGCAATACAACGGGTTTTGCGGCCTGCGCATGTGCCGCTCGGTCGGGTACGGCGAATGCCGCGGCGAGCGCACAAACGATCGGGCCAGCGGCCGCAAAGAAGCGTCGGGTGTTCTGTTGTTTCATTTGTCCTCCTCCAAGAGGGTTGTACGAGTAGATTCTATCCCCGGAACAACCCGTGCGCGCCACTGCTGCACTGCAGCCAGTAAATCTAGGTCTCGCCCAGGCCTGTGCGGACCCACTGGGCGAAGCGGTGGCAGTCGAACTCCTGCGGCAGGTAGTGGCCGTGCTCGAACGGCCTTGACTGGATGCCCTGCTGCTGCCACTCGCAATTGCGCGCGTCCTGCCGGTTGGTGACCTCCCAAAGCGCGACGTAGTGCGCGAGGTCCTTTCCCTTCGGCATGTGCGCCGGCTCGAACAGCCAGTCGTAGACGATGCGCACGCTTTCCGGCCCGGTCGGGAACATGCAGTGGGCATTGACGTAGTCCGGCTGCACGTTGAGGAAGAAGTTGGGTGGGAGCATGGCTGGAATGTAGAGGGTCTTTCTTTCCGTCGCGTTCAGGTTTTTGAACGCTGGCAGGCGAGACGATCCATCCATCGTCAGCGTCCTTGCGCCCGCCTTGTATTCCGGTATTGAATCGAGCTCTTTTGCAAGACCCCAGGCGCCCGCTTCCCGGTACGCGGTCACGACGCGGCAGAGCTCCGGATGCACCGGCGGGCAATGGAAGCACTCGGAAAAGTTCTCCGCCAGCAGCTTCCAGTTCGCCCGCACGTCCGCGACGATTCTCTTGCCGATCTTGAGTTTTTCGAACTGATAGTTTTTGAATCCTGCCGGGGGATTAAAGGGCTTTCCCTTCGAAAGGCATATGAAAACGAAGCCTCCCCAGGTCCGTGTCGCTACGTTGTAGAGCGGAAACTTCTTCATGTCGAAGTCCGGCGTTTCCATACGTCGAGGCGTGGCGATGAGCCGCCCGTCCAGGCCGTACGTCCACGAGTGGTAGGGGCAGACGATGCGTTCGCGCGCGAACCGGCCGGACTCGCTCGTACAAAGGATCGAGCCGCGGTGGCGGCAGACGTTGTGGAAGGCTTTGATTTCCCCCTTTTCGCCTTTCAATACGAAAAAAGACTGGGAGCCGATGCGACATGCCCGCCAGGCGCCGGACTTCGCCAGTTCCTCCTCCCGGCAGACCGCAATCCACCGGCCGTACCAGAACGCCTCCAGCTCGCGCTCGTACTGCATGGGGTCGCGGTACCAGGCGGCGGGCAGGCCCGGCTCCAGTTTCTTCAGCGGTACCCTGGACTTGCGCATGGGGAAAGGGGCCAGTATAGTGAAGCCATGAACTCCGCTGTCGCCCTTCTCATTGCGACCGCCCTCAGCCTGCTTCTGCTGGCTGGCCTGCTGCTGCGCCCCGCGCGCACAAAATAACTCCCCAATTCGGCAGTACCCCTTGACCGCCCTACCCAGGCGGGAAGGACTTTTCGCATCCACACCCTAGGAGCGGCTATGAGTACAGGCAAATTGATCATTTTCGACACCACCATGCGCGACGGCGAGCAGTCGCCCGGCGCCTCAATGACCAAGGACGAGAAACTGCGCATCGCGCGCCAGCTGGAGCGCATGAAGGTGGACGTGATCGAGGCCGGCTTCCCCGCGTCCTCGAACGGTGATTTTGAGGCGGTCAGCGCGGTCGCCCGCGTGATCAAGGACAGCATCGTGGCGGGACTGTGCCGCGCGAACGACAAGGACATCCAGCGCGGCATCGATGCGCTGAAAGGGGCCAAGGCCTGGCGCGTGCACACCTTCCTCGCCACCAGCCCGCTGCACATGAAGATGAAGCTGCGCATGACGCCGGACCAGGTGTTCGAGCAGGCGAAGCTCGCGGTGAAGTACGCGAAGAACGCCTGCCCGGACGTGGAGTTCTCGCCCGAAGACGCGAGCCGTTCGGAGCCCGATTTCCTCTGCCGCGTGCTGGAGGCGGTGATCAAGGAAGGCGCGACGACCATCAACATCCCCGACACGGTCGGCTACGCGGTGCCGGAGCAGTTCGGCGAAATGATCCGCTCGCTGCGCGAACGCATCCCCAATTCCGACAAGGCGGTGTGGAGCGTGCACTGCCACAACGACCTGGGGATGGCGGTGGCGAATTCGCTGGCCGCGGTGCGCATCGGCGGCGCGCGCCAGATCGAGTGCACGGTCAACGGCCTGGGCGAGCGCGCCGGCAATACTTCGCTGGAAGAGGTGGTGATGGCGGTACGTACCCGAAAAGATTTTTTTGACCTGGAAACAAGAATAAATACGAAAGAAATTGTCCCCGCCTCGCGCCTGGTTTCGCAAATCACCGGCTTCGTGGTGCAGCCGAACAAGGCGGTGGTCGGGGCGAACGCCTTCGCGCACGCTTCCGGCATCCACCAGGACGGCGTGCTGAAGGCGCGCGAGACCTACGAGATCATGACCGCCGAGGACGTGGGCTGGGCCGCGAACAAGATCGTGCTGGGCAAGCTTTCCGGGCGCACTGCGTTCAAGCAGCGCCTGAAGGAGCTCGGCGTGGAACTCGAGAGCGACGACGGCTACAACAAGGCCTTCGTGCGCTTCAAGGAGCTCGCCGACAAGAAAGCCGACATTTTCGACGAGGACCTGCTCGCGCTGGTGGCGCAGGAGGCGGGCGCCTCGGGCGAGGAGGAGTGGGGCCTGGTGTCGATGAGGCAGGGTAGCGGGACGGCCGAGAAGCCTTTTGCTTCTCTGGTATTGAAATCAAAAACCTCTGAAATAAAGGCCGAATCCAAGGGAGACGGACCCGTCGACGCCACCTTCAAGGCCATCGAGTCGGTCGCCAAGAGCGGCTCGGAGCTGTTGCTCTACTCGGTGAACGCGGTGACGCAGGGCACCGAGAGCCAGGGCGAAGTCACGGTCCGATTGTCGAAGGGCGGCCGCATCGTCAACGGCGTCGGCGCCGATACCGACATCGTGGTCGCCTCGGCCAAGGCCTACATCAGCGCGCTCAACAAGCTGGCGAGCAAGCACGAGCGCGTCAACCCGCAGTACCAGGCCGTGGCAGCGACCTGAGGAGGCACCGACTTGAGCGCCGCAGTCACGGTCGAGCAGTTCACGCGCCAAGCCGCGAGTTTCGCGCGCCTGCCGAGCCACGAGGAGGCGACCGAACTGCTCCTCGACATGGCCGGGGTGGCCCCGGGCGCGGAGGTGCTGGACGTCGCCTGCGGCCCCGGCATGGTGGCCTGCGCCGCGGCGCGGCGCGCAAGGCAGGTGACCGGAATCGACCTGACGCCGGCCATGATCGAGCAGGCCAGGCTGCTGCAGTCAAATCTCGGCCTGGCAAACGTGGAGTGGCGCATCGGCGACGCTACCGCGCTGCCGTTCGACGACTGCAGCTTCGATGCGGTGACGACGCGCTACAGTGCGCACCATTTGCCCGACCCGGACCTCGCATTCGCGGAGCTGCTGCGCGTCGCCAGGCCGGGTGCGCGCGTGGCGATCGCGGACATGGTGCTGCCGGCGCAGCAGGCAACGGCCTACGACCGCATGGAGCGGCTGCGCGACCCCTCGCACGTGCGCACGCTCTCGCGCGAGGCGCTGGGCTCAGCCGCAGCGGCCGCGGGGCTGCGCGACCTGCGCTGGGCCGACTACCTGTTTTCGGTGGACCTGGAGCGCCTCATGCGCGCATCTTTCCCCAAGCCCGGCGACGCCGAGCGCGTGCGTGCGCTCTTCGAAGCCGACGTCGGCGTCGATCGCATGGGCCTCGGCTTGCGCCGCGAAGGCGGCGTGATCACGCTCAGCTATCCGGTCTGCATCGTCGCCGGATCCAAAGGCGCTTGAGACGGATCTTCCTCGCGGTGGCCTGCGCGCTCGCTGCCGCGGCGGCGCAGGGGCAGATGTACAAGTGCGTGGATGCGCGCGGCGTAACCGGGTATGCGGACAAGACCTGCCCGGACGGCAGGGGCAAGGAAGTGGACATTCACGGCCAGCCGCCGATTTCGGGCGAAGTCACGCCTTACCGCGAAGACCTGAAGGCCGCAGAGCGCGATTTCCAGCGTCGCCAGGCGCTGCAGGAGCGCGAGCGGCAGGCCGAAATCCGCGCGGCGGAGACAAGGCAGCGCCAGTGTGCCGCCAAGCGCTCGGAGCTGGAGCGCGCAAGCGCCACGCGCCGGCCCGCGGACGCCGACACCCACGACGCGCGTATCGCCAGGCTGCAGGCGGAGGTCGTGAAAATCTGCCGCTAGGCGCGCGCCCGCGTCAGTCCGGCAGGCCGGCCTTCGCGACGGCTTCGCGGTGGTGCGCGATATCGCTGTCGCGCTTGTAGTACAGGACCGGCGCGAGCGTGGCGCTCCAGCTGAAGTCCGGCATCCGGCTCTGGACTTCCTTGACGTGCAGGCCGGCCGCTGCAGGCTCGCCGAGCTGCGCATGGCAGGCCGCGAGGAAGGCGTGGTGAAACGCATCGGGTGCGCCGATGCGCTTGAAGGCCTCCACCGCCTCCGCATACTTGCGGGCCACAAAATGGGCGCGCCCCAGGTGGTTCCAGAAGCGCGGCGGGTGAAAGGGATTGAGCCGCATGGCTTTCTGGATCCAGGGCACGCCCTCTTCGGCCTGTCCGAGCCAGGTCAGGATTTCTCCCTGCTGCACGACGATCAGGTCGTCGTTCGGATTGAGGTGGAGGGCGCGCTGCTGGTGATGGAACGCCTTGTCGTGGTTCCTCTGCGTGAGCCGCAGCGCCGCGAGCACGCGCTGCACGTCGCTGTCGTTTTCGTCGAGCGCCAGTGCGATTTCCAGCTCACGCTCGATCGCCGCCCGGGTCGCGTTCGCGTCTACGGCCCAGCCGTAGACCCACTGCTGGCCCAGGATGCACGCCTTCCACGCATGGGCGTGCGCGTATTTTGGGTCGAGCTCGATGGCGCGCACGATCAGCTCCTGCGCCCTGGCGTTGTCTTCCCGGTTGGAGCGGTGATGCCGGGTTTTCGCCTCCAGAACGCATTCGTAGGCCGCCATGCTGCCGGGCGGCTTGCGCTCAGCGCGATCGCGCGCGTCCGCCTCCATCCGGCCCGGCAGCGTGGCGACGATGGCCGAGGTGATTTCGTCCTGGATAGCGAAGATGTCCTCCAGGTCCCGGTCGTAGCGCTCGGCCCAGACGTGGCGGTCCAACTCGCCGTCGATCAGCTGCACGGTCACCCGCACCCGGTTGCCGGCGCGCCGCACGCTGCCCTCGACAACGTAGCGCACGCCCAGGTCGCGCGCGGCCTTCTTGACGTCCACTGCCTGGCCTTTGAACTTGAACGAGGTGTTGCGTGAGATGACGAACAGGTCGCGGAAGCGCGACAGGTCCGTGAGGATGTCCTCGGTCAGGCCGTCGGCAAAGAACTCCTGCTCCGCGTCTCCGCTCATGTTGGCGAATGGCAGCACGATGAGGGACGGCTTCGCCTCGTCCGGTGCCGCCGGCGCCTTCGCCGACCGGGGTTCCGCACCAGCGGTGCCGATCCGGTAGACCCGCACCGAGGCGGCGATATTCTTCAGCGCATGCTCACCGAGGTCATCGAATGAGAGATCCAGCTTGCCGCGCACTTCGTCGTGCACTTTGGCCGATACGCAGATGCCGCCGGCATGGGCGAGCGCCTCGACCCGCGCCGCGACGTTGACGCCGTCGCCGTAGATCCGGTCGCCTTCGACGACCAGGTCACCAAGGTTGATGCCGATGCGGAATGCCATGCGCCGATTCTCGGGCAGCGCGGCGTTGCGCGCGCCCAGCTCCGCCTGAATTCCCCGCGCCGCTTCCACGGCATCCACCGCACTACCGAACTCGGCGAGCACGTTGTCGCCCGGCATGTCCACGATTCGTCCGTGATGCGCGCCGATGATGCCGGCGATGATCCCGCGGTACTCCGAAAGCGTGCGCACGGTCGCGACTTCGTCGGCACCCATCAGGCGGCTGTAGCCGGCCACATCTGCGCTCAGAATGGCGGAGAGGCGTCGTTGCATGTTTGCAGTTTCTATTATGTCGTAGTGGCTGCCAGCGACCTTACGCCGGGCGCGTCCGGCGAGCGTAGGCCACGGCGGCTGCAAAAAATATCACGCTCAGGGCGATCTCGGCGCCCGCGAGCAATTGCGACAGGCCACTTTCGCTCCAGGCGCGCACCACGCCTTCTGCGAAGTAGGCGAGGATCATCATGCACGACCATTGATAGGTCCGCCTTTTGCCTTCCAGAATTCCAACCAGAGGAAAAACCAGGGGCAAAGCCTTGAAGGCGAGGTACGAACCGCCCGGCCGCAGCGGCGCCAGCCACAGTTCCCAGGCAAGGCACAGCGCAATCATCGCAACCAGTGCCGCGGAGGCGGCCGCGCGCAGGCCCGCCGCACTGGGGTGCATCGTCAGGATTTCAATTTCAAGGCGACTTCCGCAAGCCGTCGGCCCTGGGCGACGCAAAGCGCGCGCTCCGCATCGGAGAGCGGAAGATCGTCCGCGAGACCGGCAAAGTGGCTGGCGCCGTAGGGCGTGCCACCGGTGCGCGTGGAATTCAGTTCGGCGTTCGTGTAAGGCAGACCGACGATCAGCATGCCGTGGTGCAGGAGCGGCAGCATCATCGACAGCAGCGTCGTTTCCTGGCCGCCGTGCAGGCTGCCGGTCGAAGTGAAGACGCAGGCAGGCTTGCCCGCGAGCGCGCCGCCGAGCCAGAGCGGCGCGGTGCCGTCGAGAAAATATTTCAACGGCGCGCCCATGTTGCCGAAGCGCGTCGGGCTGCCGAGCGCGAGCCCCGCGCACTCTTCCAGGTCGCGCAGTTCGCAATAGGGCGGTCCCGCGGCCGGGATCGGGGCCGCATCGCCCTTGAAATCCGCGGAGACCTTCGGGACCGTGCGCAGGCGCGCCTGGGCGCCCGGCACGCGCTCCGCGCCTTCGGCGATCAGCTCGGCCATGCGCCGCACCGAACCGCCGGTGCTGTAGTAGAGGACGAGAATTGCGGCCATCCCTGTATCATAGCGCCCCACGATGGGTGCAATTTCCCCTGCAATTCCGCGGCGCGAGCGATTGATCGTTGCGCTCGATGTGCCCACCGCCGCCGAAGCGAAGCGGCTGGTCGAATCCCTCGGCAAATCCGTTTCCTTCTACAAGATCGGCCTCGAGCTCTCCACCTCGGGCGAGTACTACACGCTGCTCGACTGGCTGGTGAAGCGCGGGCACCGCGTGTTCTGCGACCTGAAGCTGCACGACATTCCCGAGACGGTGCGCCGGGCGGTGGCCAACCTGCGCGGCCGCGGCGTGAAATTCCTGACCGTGCACGCCGACCGCGGCGTCATGGAGGCGGCGGTGCAGGAAAAAGGCGACATCGGCATCCTCGCCGTCACCGTGCTCACCAGCACCAGCCAGGAGGATCTCGCCGAGCAGGGCTACCCTGGCAAGATGGACGAGCTGGTCATGAGGCGGGCCCGCGCCGCAGCCGAGATCGGCTGTACGGGTGTCATTTGCTCGGGGCTCGAAGTGGCCGGAATCAAGGAGAGGGTGGGTGGCCACCTGCTGGCCGTCACGCCTGGCATCCGTCCCTCGGGCGGCGACGTGGGCGACCAGAAGCGTGTCGTGGATGTCGCGCAGGCGTTCAGGAACGGCGCCGACTACATCGTCGTCGGCCGGCCGATCCGCGACGCGAAGGATCCCGCGGCCGCCGCCGAGGCGATCCAGGCGACGATTGCCGCGTCATTCCATGACTGAGGTACTCAGGCGCGCCGCGCTCGCGACGTTTTTTCCGATGTGCACGAATGCGCTGGCCCAGGCGCCCGTCAGGAGCTCCGGCAACCAGGGCACCACGTCGATGGACCAGATCGACATGGGCCACGGGGTGCCCGGACATCTGCTGTTCGCCCCTCCGGAGCGGCCGGAAGAGCGGAATTCCTTCACCCACGATTTCCGCATCATCCTGAACTACGATTTCCAGTGATCCAGGGCCTGACAGGGGTCGCCGGGCTGCTGCTGCTGGCCTGGATATTCAGCGAGGACCGCAAGACGATTCCGTGGCGCGCCATCGTCGCGGGATTGGCGCTGCAAATCGTCCTCGCGCTGCTGCTTATCAAGCTGCCGTTCGCCAAGGAGGCATTCCTTGCGCTGACCGATGCATTGAACCTGTTCGAGAAGGCGACCCAGAGCGGCACCGCGTTCGTGTTCGGCTACCTGGGCGGCGGGCCGCTGCCGTTCGAGGTGACCGACGCGACCGCCAATTTCATCCTCGCCTTCCGCGCGCTGCCGATCGTGCTGGTGATGAGCGCGCTTTCCGCGCTGCTCTACCACTGGGGCGTGCTGCAGCAGGTCGTGCGCGCCATGTCCTGGCTGCTGGAGCGCTCGATGCGCGTGGGCGGCGTGGTCGGCCTGTCCACGGCGGCGAACGTGTTCGTGGGCATGGTGGAGGCGCCGTTGCTCGTGCGGCCGTGGCTGGCGCGCGTATCGCGCGGCGAGCTCTTTGCGATCATGGTCGGCGGCATGGCATCGACCGCAGGCTCGGTGCTGTTCCTCTACGCGATCATCCTCGGCAAGGTCATCCCCGACGCGGTGGCGCACCTGCTCATCGCCTCCATCGTCTCGGCGCCGGCGGCGCTGGTGGTCGCCTTCGTCATGGTGCCGCCGGGAAGCGCGGCGACCGGCGGCCGACTGGATCTCAAGTCCGAATCCGCGAGCAGCATGGACGCGCTGACGCGCGGCACGCTGGAGGGCGCCCAGCTGCTGGTCAACGTGGTCGCCATGCTGGTGGTGTTCGTCGCCCTGGTTACGCTGGTCAACCTCGTGATCTCGCCGTACACGCTGCAGGGGATGCTGGGATGGGCGCTCGCGCCGCTGGCTTGGCTCGCGGGCATTCCGTGGTCCGAAGCGCAGGCCGCCGGCAGGTTGCTCGGCACCAAGACCGTGCTCAACGAACTGGTGGCCTACGTCGACCTCGCCGGCATGACCACGCTCTCGGAACGCAGCCGCGTGCTGATGACCTATGCGCTGTGCGGCTTCGCCAACTTCGGCAGCCTGGGCATCATGATCGGCGGCATGAGCACCCTGTGCCCGGAGCGCCGGCCGGAAATCGTCTCGCTCGGCTTGAAATCGATCCTCGCCGGGACCCTCGCGACCTGCCTTACCGCCGCGACCGTCGGCCTGCTGGTCTGACGTTTACTTCGTGATGCCGGGGCGCGCACCGGTGCCGGCTCGCAGGAACGGGTGGCGATCGATAGTATATTCGACGCATCTGCAGTCCAATCGCGGGGTTTCGTGCATGACGTACAGCGGCCAGGCGTTGCCAAATTAGCGTGGTGCTCGCGCCCGCCCCGCTCAGAAAAGTATTGCCGCACGGTTGTGCCTATCTGTTTTTCGCGCTGCTGCTCCTGATGGTGACGGTGCCCCTGCTCAGCGCAACGCCGGCCGGGCGGATCGTCGGGAACCTGATCAATATCGGCATCCTGATCGCCGCGGTGGCGGCGGTGGGCCGCACCGCGCGCCTGTATGCCGTCGCCGTGCTGCTCGGGGTGCCGGTCGCCGGATTCCAGGTGGCGGGCATCGTCTGGGCGGATCCGCAATACCTGATGCTGTCCTGGGGGTTCGGCGCGGCGTTCTATTTCTGGACCGTGGCCCTGCTGCTGCGCTACGTGCTGCTGCCGGAAGTGATGAACGCGAACAAGCTCTACGGCGCCGGCGCGATCTACCTGATGCTGGGCATCACCTGGGCCTACTTCTACGGCGTGCTGCAGTATTTCTATCCCGGCGCATTCGCGCCCGCCGGCGCGCCGCTCACCATGCTCGACCTGCTCTACTACAGCTTCACGGTGCTGACGACGGTAGGCTTCGGAGATATCGTGCCCGTGCACCCGGTGGCGCGCGCGCTGACGACGCTCGAACAGGTGATCGGCGTGCTCTATGTCGCGATCCTGATCGCGCGGCTGTCCAGCATGTACTCTACGGCGGAAGGCGGAAAGTAGGACCGCCTGACGCGATCCCTGCCATGAAGAAAACACCATGACCATCGCCCGGCGCCTGCTGGTCCTGCTCACCGTGCCGCTGCTTGTCCTCGTGGGCATCGGCGTTTTCGGGCGCATCCAGATGGCCGCGATCGAGGACCAGGCCCGCTTCCTGGTGGAAAAGCAGATCGTCAGTCTCGCGACGCTGGGCTACATCTCGCGCAGCTACACCGGTCTTCGCGTCCATGTGCGCAGCTACCTGCTGATGACGGACAAGGCCGAGCAGGCGCGCGCGCGCGGCCTGTTCGCCGCGGAGAAGGCGGAAGCGATCCGCCTGCTCGCGCTGTATGGCGATTCCTTTGTGGTCGATGACCGCGACCGCCGCCTGTTTGGCGAATATCAGACCCTGGCGCGCGAATACATCGCTGGCGCCGAATCGGTGATGGCGCTGCAGGATGCGGGCCAGCGCTCGATCGCGCTCGCCACGCTGACCACCGGCGAGCTGGCAGAGATCGGCGATCGCCTGGGCAAGGTGTCGAGCGAATTGATCCTGCACAACGAATCGCTGTCGTTGGCCGCGGGCAAGGATGCCATCGAGCTGATCGAGGACGCGCGGTACCGGCAGCTTGTCGCCATCGGCCTCGCCCTCACGCTGTCTGCTTTGCTGGGTATCATGACCTACCGCAACATCGTCCATCCGATCCGCGGGCTGCAGAGTTCGGTGGAATCGATCGCAGGCGGCGACTATGCGAAGGCGGTTCCCTTTACCGCCGAGCCCGACGAGACCGGCGCGCTGGCCCGCTCGGTGGAGGTGCTCAAGAAGGGCGCCGCGGCGATGGAGCAGCAGCGATGGGTGAAGACTCACACGGCCAGGCTCGGGGGAGAATTGCAGGGCGCGTTGTCGCTCGCCGAATTCGGCAAGCGGCTGCTGTCGGGCCTGATGCCCGTGCTGGGCGGCGGCGTCGCCAGTTTCTACCTCGTTGAGAAGAAACCGGAGCAGGCCCGGCGTATCGCGGGCTATGGACTGGCCGAAAACGTCAATGCTGCGGACAGCTTCCGTCCCGGCGAAGGCCTGGTCGGCCAATGCATCGTCGAGCGCAAGCCGGTCACGCTGACCCAGCTTCCGCCGGACTATCTGCACATCACTTCGGGCCTGGGCGCATCGGCGCCCACGCATGCCGTGGCGATGCCGGTGATGTCCCGGGACGCGCAGCTGGCCGTGCTCGAATTCGCGTCCTTTCACGCGCTCGATGCCAGGGAGAGGGCGCTGCTCGAGGACCTGCTGCCGATGGTGGCGATGAGCCTGGAGATCCTGCAACGCAACCTGCACACCCAGGAACTGCTCGCCCAGACCCAGGCCCAGACCCACGCGCTCGAGCTCCAGCAGCAGGAACTCGAAGTCGCCAAGGTAAAAGCCGAGGAAGCCACCGAAATGAAGTCGATGTTCCTCGCCAACATGAGCCACGAGATCCGCACGCCGATGAACGCGATCATCGGCCTCTCGCACCTCGCCCTCAAGACGCCGCTCAACGCGAAGCAGCGCGACTACGTCAGCAAAGTCCATAACGCCGGCACGTCGCTGCTCGCCATCATCAACGACATCCTGGATTTCTCCAAGATCGAAGCCGGCAAGCTCGACATGGAGAGCACCGATTTCAAGATCGACGATGTGCTGAGTTCCGTCACCACGCTGACGGCGCAGAAGGCGCACGAGAAGGGACTCGAGTTCCTGGCCGACGTTTCATCCGCGATCCCGACGCACCTGCTGGGCGATCCGCTGCGGCTCGGCCAGATCCTGACCAACCTCGTCAACAACGCGGTCAAATTCACCGAGCACGGCGAGATCCGCCTGAAAATCGAACTGCTCGAGCGCACCGGCGACAAGGTGCAGCTCAAGTTTGCCGTGCGCGACACCGGCATCGGCATGACGGCCGAGCAATCCGGGAAACTGTTCCAGGCCTTCACGCAGGCCGACATGTCCACCACGCGCAAGCACGGCGGCACGGGCCTGGGCCTGACCATCAGCCGGCGCCTGGTGGAACTGATGGGCGGCCGCATCTGGATCGAAAGCCAGGTGGGGGTCGGCAGCACGTTCCTCTTCACCGTCTGGCTGGGCGTGGGCGCGGCGCGCGGTCAGGGCAAGCTCCTACCCGAGCAGCTGGGCAAGCTGCGCGTGCTGGTGGTGGACGACAATGCGGCAGCGCGCGAAATCCTGTCGGAAGCGCTCACGGGCGTGACCGCGCAGGTCGAAGTCGCGAGTTCAGGCGCCGAAGCGCTGGCAGCGGTAAAACAGCACGACGCGTCCGAGCCTTTCGACCTGCTGCTGATGGACTGGCGCATGCCGGGCATGGACGGCCTGCAGGCGACGCGGAAGATCAAGGAAGACGCTAACCTGCACAAGCAGCCGGCGATCGTCATGGTGACCGCCTTCGGCCGCGAAGAAGTGCGCGAGGAAGCCGAGCGGCTCGGCATCGACGGCTTCCTGCTCAAGCCGGTGACCAAGTCCATGCTGGTGGACACCCTGGTCACGTTGTTCGCGCCCGCCACCGGGGAAACTGCGCAAGCGGCTGCGGACGATGTGCATGCGGCGCGGCTGGCGGGGGCGAAGATCCTGCTGGCGGAAGACAACGAGATCAACCAGCAGATTGCCGTCGAATTGCTCGAGGGTGTGGGCGCGCGCGTGACGATCGCCAACAACGGCCGCGAGGCCGTGGAGAAACTGCAGCAGGAGCCGGGCGCCTACGACCTGGTGCTCATGGACCTGCAGATGCCCGTGATGGGCGGCTACGAGGCCACGGCGAAGATACGGTCGGATGCGCGCTTTGCGAAGCTTCCCGTCATCGCCATGACGGCACACGCGACTCTCGAGGAAAAGCAGCGCTGCCTGGACGCGGGCATGAATGAGCATGTCTCCAAGCCCATCGATCCCAACGCCCTGTACGAAACCGTTGGTCGCTTCTACAGCGCTGCCGCGGCGCAACCGGCAGCCGCCAGCGTGGCGGATAAGCCGCGCGCGGGCGCCAGCGAGATTCCGGCCGTGGACGGCCTCGATACCGCCGACGGCCTGCTGCGCGTCGCCGGCAACCGCGGCCTGTACCTGAAACTGTTGCGCCAGTTCGCAGCGCAGCAGGCCGGCGCGCCGGTGCTGATTGCCGAGCTCCTCAAGGCGGGCGACCGGGCTGGCGCGGAAAGGAGCGCGCACACCGTCAAAGGCGTCGCGGCCAACCTCGGCGCAAAGGCCGTGCAAACGGCGGCAGGCGAACTCGAAAAAGCCCTGCACGGCAATGCCGACGCGGCGCAGCTGGAAAAATTGCGCCGGCAGTTCGCCGAGGTCCTGGCGCCGTTCGTCGAGCGCCTGCGCGCCGCGCTCGGAGAGGAAGCGGTGGCGCCCGCCGCGTCCGCGGCGGCCATCGATCCGGCGCAGATGAAACTGCTGGTCGCGCAAATGACCAAGCACCTGTCGGAGTTCGACGCTGCCGCCGCCGAGTGCCTGGAAGCGAACCGCGGCGCCTTCGCCGCGCTCTTCTCCGCCGAGGAATTCGCCAAATTCGAGCAGCAGGTGCAGGGCTACGCCTTCGACGGCGCGCTGGCGCAGCTGGAACTCGCCGATCGCGCGCGCAAGCGCTAAGCTGATATGGGGGAAATAGCAAAGATCAGCCTCAGCGAATTGAATACGCTGATCGTCAGCCTGATTGCGCTGCAGATCGGTGCGCTTGTTTTGAAGTACGTGGAGGTCCTGCGGCGGCTCGATATTCCGTCGGCGGTCATCGGAGCGGTGGTCGTATCGCTGGCCACGTATGCGTTGCGCGACTTCGCGAGTGTCGAGTTCGAATTCGGCGCGAAGCTGCGCGACCTGCTGCTGCTGGTGTTTTTCGCCACGATCGGCCTTTCGGCAAAGATTTCCGCCCTGAAGGCCGGCGGTCGTTCGCTGCTGATCCTGTGCGGTGTCACGCTCGTGCTGCTGGTCATGCAGAATGTCCTCGGCATCCTGGTGGCCTGGGCGCACGGCGCCAAGCCGTTCTACGGCATCCTGGTTGGCAGCGCGTCTTTCGTGGGCGGACCCGGGACGGCGCTCGCCTGGGCCAAGGAGGGCGAGGCCATGGGCCTGCCCCACGTCGTCGAAGTCGCCGTCGCTGCAGCGACGCTTGCCGTGGTCGTCGGCGCCCTGGTTGCCGGTCCCATTACGGGCTGGCTCGTCCGCCGGCATGGCCTGAAGGGGGAGGCAGGTGTTTCCGACACGCCGCCGTGGGCACCTCCGGCGAACGCGTCGGCCGGGCCGGCGAAATCCGCCGCGTCGATGGAATCCATCCTGTTCGCGATTCTGCTCATCGCCTGCGTCACTGCATTTGGTGACTGGCTGAACGGCAAAGCGGCGCAATTCGCATTGCCGCTCCCGGGTTTTCTGACCGCCATGATTGCCGGTATCGTGGTCACCAATGTCGCCGATGCCGTTCGCTTGGAGACCCACTTCGAGCCGGTGGAACGCGGCGGCAACATCGCCCTTCAGTTGTTCCTCTCCATCAGCCTGATGAGTGTCAAGCTCTGGGTCGTCGCGCAGATTCTCCAGCCCCTTCTGATCACGGTCGTACTGCAGGTCGTGCTCGCGACCGCGATCGCGGTTTTCCTCCTGTTCCGGTGGTTGGGCCGGGACTACGACGCGGCGGTCACCGTGGGGGGATTCCTTGGCTTTGGCTTGAGTTCCATGCCGGTCGCGCTGGCCACCATGGAGCAGGTCGCGCAGCGCTACGGCCCGGCCCCAAAGGCTTTCCTGCTCATCACGCTCGCGGGATCGTTTTTCGTGGATTTCGCCAACGCATTCGTCATCAAGGGCTTTCTGGCGTTGCCGTTCATGCGCTGATGCCGCCGACGAACCCGAAATCATGAGCGCACGCATTCTGGTGATCGACGACGCGCCGGCGAACATCCAGGCGCTGTCGGCGATCCTGAAGCAGGAGGGCTACCAGATCAGCGTCGCCACCAATGGGCGGCAGGCGCTGGAAGTGCTGGGGCGCCTGCGCCCCGACCTGATCCTACTCGATGTCATGATGCCGGAGATGGACGGTTTCGAGACCTGCCGGCGCATCAAGGCATCGACCCACTGGCGGGAGATTCCGGTCATTTTCCTCACCGCCAAAACGGAAACCGCGGATATCGTGCGTGGATTTGAACTGGGCGCGGTCGACTACGTCGCGAAACCGTTCAATGCACACGAGTTGCTGGCGCGGGTGAAGACGCACCTCGAACTCGACTACCTGCATCGCGAGAACCAGCGCCTGCTGCTGAACGTGCTGCCGGCCTCCATTGCGGAGAAGCTCAAGCAGCAGACCGGGATCATCGCCGAGCGCGACGACGATGTCTCGGTGCTGTTCGCCGACATCGTCGGCTTCACGCCGCTGTCGGCGCGGCTGTCGCCCACGGCGCTGGTCGAAATGCTCAATCGCGTGTTTTCCGGATTCGACGAACTCACCGACCGGCACGGCCTGGAGAAGATCAAAACCATCGGCGACGCCTACATGGCCGCGGGCGGGCTGATCCGGGCCGATCCGGACCACCTCGCGGCCATGGCGGCGATGGCGCTGGCGATGCAGGAAAGCGTGCGCAAGCTGGAGGGCGACTACGCGGGATTGGGCCTGCGCATCGGCATGCACGTGGGCAGCGTCGTCGCCGGCGTCATCGGCATCCGCAAGTTCATCTACGACATCTGGGGCGACGCGGTCAACATCGCGAGCCGCCTGGAATCGCAGGGCGCGCCCGGCCGGATCCACGTCAGCGACGCCGTTTTCCAGCGTCTGCAGGGCCGCTTTGCCTTCGAACCGCGGGGCAGCATCGAGCTGAAGGGCCGCGGGTCGATGCAGACCTTTTTCCTGGACGCGCTGGCGACATGAAGCAGCTTGCCGACTGCCGCCTGCTGCTGGTGGACGACGCCAAGGCGAACCTCGACATCCTCGTCGAAGGCCTGAAGGGGGAACACAAGCTCAGCCTGGCGATGAACGGCGAGATCGCGCTGCAGATCGCCGCGCGCACGCCGCCCGACCTGGTGCTGCTCGACATCATGATGCCGGGCATGGACGGCTACGAAGTCTGCCGCCGGCTGCGCCAGATGCCCGAGACGGCCGAGGTGCCGATCATTTTCCTGTCGTCGCTGGAGGACGTCGACAACAAGTCGCGCGGCTTCGAGGCGGGTGCCAACGACTATGTCACCAAGCCCTTCCATCTGATGGAAGTCAAGGCGCGGGTGCGCGCGCTGCTCAAGGCCAAGGCTTACAGCGATGCGGTCAAGGAACAGCTGGCGGCCGACCTGCGCGTCGCGCACGACATCCAGATGGGCATGATCCCGCAGGATTTCACGGCGCTGGAGAAGGCCTACGGCGTGCAGCTCGCGGGCGTGCTGGCGCCGGCGCGCGAAGTGGGCGGCGACCTGTACAGCGCTTTTCCCGGCATGGCGGGCCGGCTGGTCGTGCTCATCGGCGACGTTTCCGGCAAGGGCATCCCGGCGTCGCTGTTCATGGTGCGCGCGAGCAGCCTCGCGCGCCTGCTCGGGCGCGACATCGCCGAACCCGAGCGCATCCTCGCGCGGCTGAACGACGAACTCGCCGCCGACAATCCCTCCGGCATGTTCGTGACCATGCTGTGCGCGGTGTTCGATCCGGCTACCGGCGCCATCGCGATGGCGAACGCCGGGCACAATCGCCCGGTGCTGCTGCGCGCGGGCGCGCCGGCGCGCTGGGCGGTGGATGGCCTGGGCACCGCGCTCGGATTCGAACCGGACCTCAAGTTCCAGCGCACCGACCTCACGCTTCAGCCTGGCGACGCCCTGGTGCTCTACACCGACGGCGTCAACGAAGCGTTCAACCCGGCAGCCGAGTGCTACGGCAACGACCGGCTGCTGCGCGATCTGGCGCCCTTCGCGGGCCAGGCCGCGCCGGCTGTGGCCGCCGGATTGCTCAAGCAGGTGCGCGCCTTTGCCACCGGCGCACCGCAGTCTGACGACATCGCCATCGTCGTGTTGCGCAACGGCGCCCGCCCGCCCGCATGAAGTCGCTGGAATTGCAGGCCATACCCGAAGAAGTCATGCACTGCGTGGACCAGCTGCGCGCGTACGGCCGCGAGCATGGTATTGACGATAAAGCGCTGTTCGGCCTTTCGCTGGCGCTCGAGGAATGCGGCGCAAACATCGTGCACCATGCCTGCGGCGGCCAGGCACATGAGAAGTTCCGTGTCAGCTTCCAGCGCACGGCCGACGCGGTGGTCATCGAGCTTCGCGACCGCGGCCCGGCCTTCGATCCGACCAGCGCCGCGGCCCGCGAGCTCGACGATGCCGACGGCGAGCGGCCGCCCGGCGGCTGGGGCATCCACCTGGTGCGGCACTACATGGACGAAGTCCACTATGCGCGCGAAGGCGGCGAAAACGTGCTGCGGCTGGTCAAGCGGCTACAATCGGCAACAACCTAGAGGGAAGCCATGCCACTCGACATTCAGATCAAGAAAAGCCTGGACGCCGCGCGCTTCGACGCGGTCACCGTGGAACTGACGGGCAGCCTGGACACCGCGACGGCGCCCGAGCTCGAGCGCCAGCTCGCGCCGGTCCTCGACACCCCGGTCACGGACCTGATCTTCGACCTCGCGGGCCTGGAGTTCATCAGCAGCGCCGGGCTGCGCGTATTCGCCAATGCGCGCAAGACGCTCAAGGCGCGCAGCGGCCAGGCGGCCTTCGTCAACATGCGACCGCAGATCCAGGAAGTCTTCGAGATCATCAAGTCGCTGCCGGGCGTCGGTATTTTCAAAAGCTTCGCGGAGATGGACGAGTACCTCGCCGCGCGCCAGGCCAGGCACAAAGGCGGCGCCTGAGGCGGCGCTAGCCGCGCAAATCCGCGGCGATCGCGTCCAGCGCCTCCAGCAGGTCGGCGGCGCGCTGCGGCCGGTCCTCGCGCTTTTTCTCCAGGCAGGCCTGGATCAGCAGGTCCAGCTCCACCGGCACCGCCTGGGCGGCGACCTGCGAGACGCGCGGCGGTTCCTCGTTGAGCACCTTGCTGGTGAGTTCCAGGTCGTCCGCGGTCTGGAAGAGCTTCTTCCCGGAAAGCATATAGAAGGCTACGGCGCCGACCGCGTAGATGTCGGCGCGCGCGTCCACGTCGGCCGGGTTGCGCAGGCACTCCGGCGCCATGTAGAGCGGGGTACCGAGGATACGCAGCCCGCGCGTGAGGTTGCGGCTGTGCTCGGTGTCGACCCGCTTCACCATGCCGAAGTCGAGAATTTTCACGACGTCGGCCTCCTCGCCGCGCTGGAAGATCATGATGTTCTCGGGCTTCACGTCGCGGTGCACCAGGCCCGCGGCGTGCGCCGCCGCCAGCCCCGCGCACAGCTGGCGCAGGATGCGCACCGCGCGCGGCACAGGCAGCGCGCCCCCATGCACCTTTACCTGCTGCGTGATCAATTCTCCCAGGTTGATGCCCTCGATGAACTCCATCGCATAGTAGAAATGCCCCTCGGCGCTGTGCCCGTAGTCGTAGATTTCCACCACGTTCGGGTGCGACAGGGTGCTGGCCAGCTGCACTTCGCGCTCGAAGCGCGCGACCATCTCGTCGGTGGCGCGCGAGGGCTTCAACAGCTTGACCGCGCAGGGCCGCTTGAGCAGGTCGTGCCGCGCGAGGTAGATGTTCGCCATGCCGCCCTCGCCGATGACGCGCTCGAGGTGGTAGGGCCCGAGCTTGCGCCGGCCGCCCATCTCGCCACGCAGGCGCAGCAGCGAAAAGCCCGACCAGAGCGCGGCCGCGACCGCGAGCACAAGCGTGCCGAACACGACGCCAAACGCGATGCGCAGGTAGCGCAGCGGGGCGTAGGCTTCCCCGGACTCGATCTCGATGGCGACGCCGAACCCGAGGTCGTCCAGCCAGCGCCAGGCGCCGACCACCGGCGCTCCGCGTGCGCTGAGGTACGGCGCCAGCACCGTGCCGGCCGTGGCCGCCAATCCGCTGTCGGTCCGCACGCCGGGCATGAGGAAAAGGGCGCTTGCGCCGAAGCGGCTCGGCGTCAGCAGCGTGCCGTTCTCGTCGAAAGCGAACAGATCGCCGGTGGCGCCGGGGCGCGCGGCGGCAAGGATCTCCGACAATACGCCGTCGGCGGGTTCGGCGATCCCCAGCGCGGCGATGACCTGGTCGTTCGCGTCGCGCACCGGTGCCGCGATCCAGCCGAACGGCGGGCCCTCGCGCAGGCTGGGCGGAGACTCGACGCGGTCGGCGTCGCGAAACGGGCGGATGAAGCGCGACTTGCCATGGAACACCGGTGCGAGCAGCGGCAGGAAGCGGTCCGCCTTCAGCTGCCGCCCGCAGTACTGCGGAAAACGCGTGGCGATGAGTCGCCCGCCGGGCTCGGTGATGTTGAAGGTCGAGTCGCCGACGTCGCGCAGCAGAGGCCGCAGCACGGCTTCGACGCGCTCGCGCTCCTTGCCGTGGCAGAACGCCTCGCGCGCCGCGCCGCGCCGCGCGGCCACTGCCGCGAGCTGCGCCACGGCGTCCCGTACGCCGGGCTCGCGCGCGATGCGCTCGGCGTCGCCCAGTTCCTCGCGAACCCAGACGCGCAGGGCGTTCACCTGCGCCTCGAGCAGGCTTTTCATGGTGGTCGCGCGCAATTCCTGCAGCGAGCCTTCGACCGCCTGGTAGGTCCAGGCGCCAAGGCCGACCAGCAGCGCTGTGGCCAGCAGCAGGAACGCCAGGCGGCCGGGGGTGACCCAGCGCGCGTCCCGCCGCGGCTGCAGCGCGTCGGCGGGGTGGACGGTGCTATCGGCGATGGGCGTCGCGGGCGGCTGCCCGCTCAGGGAATCGGCCCGTGCCGATTCATGGAATTGGCACTGCCGACACCAGCATCGCGTGCAGGTCGATGCGCTGTGCGGCGTCGTGCGCCGGGCGCAGGCGGTGCCCGGCCACGCCGGGCAGCACGGCCTGCACGTCTTCGGGAAGGACCTTGTCGCGGCCTTCGATCAGGGCCCAGGCGCGCGCCGAATGCACGAGCGCAAGCGCGGCGCGCGGCGACAGGCCGGAGGCGAAATGCGGCGAGCGGCGCGTGTGCTCGACCAGCGCCTGCACGTAGTCGAGCAGCGCGGGCGCGACGTGCACCTTCTGCGCCTCGGCCTGCAGCGCGACCAGTTCCGCGGGCGTCATGCAGGGGCCGAGCGCCGCGAGCAGGTCGCGGCGGTCGGTGCCCGAGAGCAGCGCGCGCTCGGCGGCGCGGTCCGGGTAACCCAGTTCGATGCGCATCAGGAAGCGGTCGAGCTGCGACTCGGGGAGCGGGAAGGTGCCGACCTGCTCGGACGGGTTCTGCGTGGCGATGACGAAAAAGGGCTCGGGCAGCTTCCGCGTTTCGCCCTCGGCGGTGACCTGGTGCTCTTCCATCGCCTCCAGCAGCGCCGACTGGGTCTTCGGCGTCGCACGGTTGACCTCGTCGGCGAGGATCACCTGCGCGAAGATCGGCCCGGGGTGGAAGCGGAAGGCGCCGCTGTCGCGCTCGTAGATGGAGACGCCGAGGATGTCCGCCGGCAGCATGTCGCTGGTGAACTGGATGCGCTGGAAGTGCAGGCCGAGCGAGCGCGCCAGCACGTGCGCGAGCGTGGTCTTGCCGACGCCCGGAATGTCCTCGATCAGCAGGTGGCCGCGCGCGAGCAGGCAGGCCAACGATTGGCGGATCTGCGCTTCCTTGCCGAGGATGATCTGGCTGGCCGCGTCGATGATGCGGGCCACCGGTGAACTGCTCGCGCCGTGAACCTGTCGCTTGAGGAGCATGCCGGCATTCTACGTTAGTATTCAGGATCTTATGTCGACCGCTTTCATCACCCACGCGGATTGCCTGAAGCACGACATGGGTGCGGGCCACCCGGAGCAGCCGGCGCGCCTGACCGCGATCGAGGACCAGCTGATCGCCTCCGGCATCGACGCCTACCTGCAGCGCTACGAGGCGCCGCTTGCGACCGAAGAGCAACTCGCCCGCGTGCACCCGATCGAGTACCTGCGCGCGATCCGCGACGCGGCGCCCGAATCGGGCAGGGTGCATCTGGATCCGGATACGGCGATGAACGCGCATACGCTGAATGCCTCGTTGCGCGCCGCGGGAGCCGGCGTCCTGGCGATCGATCTGGTTTTCAAGAATAAAAATCAGAATGCATTCTGCAGCGTCAGGCCACCCGGCCATCACGCCTGCCGGGCGCGGCCGATGGGCTTTTGCATCTTCAACAGCGTCGCCGTGGCCGCGCGCCACGCGATGCAGGCCCATGGCATCGAGCGCGTGGCGATCATCGATTTCGACGTGCACCACGGCAACGGCACCGAGGAAATCTTCGAGGGCGACCCGGCCGTGCTGATGACCTCCACGTTCCAGCATCCGTTCTATCCCTACAGCGGCACCGAGATGCCCGCCTCGAACATGGTGAACGTGCCGCTGCCGGCGGGCGCGGGCTCGAAGCAATTCCACGAGGCTGTCACGCAGCACTGGATCCCGGCCTTGGACGAGTTCCGCCCCGAACTGGTGATGTTCTCCGCCGGCTTCGACGCGCACATCGAGGACGACATGGCGATGCTGCAGTTCCGGGACGCCGATTACCGCTGGGTCACCGAGCAGGTGAAGGCGGTCGCCGACCGGCACGCGAAGGGGCGCATCGTATCCATGCTGG
>Ga0315910_10001218_pt1 | contig 24015 bp, 23 predicted proteins | sample EdamamesoilMG_FD_204470 | JGI IMG/M metagenome (GOLD analysis project Ga0315910, IMG submission 204470) | Garden soil microbial communities collected in Santa Monica, California, United States - Edamame soil | ecosystem: Environmental > Terrestrial > Soil > Garden | place: USA: California... | reverse complement strand
CGCGGTTTGGGCGCTGTGTCGTTGAATGACGTACGACGCGTCATCTAACGATAGCTACCACATCTAAAACGTATTTGATTTCAGGAGTACACACATGTCATTCACTCTCGCACTGTCCGGTCTTAACGCTGCATCGACCGATTTGAACACCACGGCAAATAACATTGCCAATGCCTCGACCACAGGGTTCAAGAGCTCGCGCGCCGAGTTCGCCGAGCTGTTCTCGGTTTCGCCGGCGGGCACCAGCGCCACGCAAACCGGCAACGGCGTACGCGTCTCGAGAGTCGCGCAGCAATTCGGGCAGGGAAATATCGAAGTGACCGGCAATAGCCTCGACATGGCGATGAGCGGCGAAGGTTATTTCATCCTCAGCGATGCGGGCGCATTGAACTACACGCGCGCGGGCGCTTTCAGCGTCGACGAAACCGGCAACGTGGTCAACAGCCGCGGACAACGACTGCAGGTGTATCCGTCTAATGGGACCGGCGGATTCAATACCGGCGGCTTGAGCGACCTGCGACTGGTCACCAACGTCAGCGCACCGGCCGCGACGCAAAATGCCGAGGTGTTGTTTAACTTACCGGCCAACGCGACGGCGCCCACGGTGGCGCCCTTCGATCCGGCCAACGCCAACACCTACAACGAAGCCACTTCGTTGACTGTGTACGATTCGTTGGGCGCTGCGCATACGGCCACGATGTACTACATCAAAACCGCTGCCGCCAACTCCTGGAACGCGCAGTTATACGTCGACGGCACTGCCGTCGGCGGTTTGCAACCGCTGCAATACACCAACACCGGAGTGCTGACGGTTCCGGCCGGTGGCACGCTTGCTTTCCCGGCATATGTGCCTCCGACGGGCGCGGCGCCGTTGGCGCTGACGTTCGATGTCCAAGACACTACACAGTACGGCAATACGTTTAGCGTTAACTCTGTAACGCAAGACGGTTACACCACCGGTCGGCTGATTGGTATCGATTTCGATGCGACCGGCGTCGTGCAAGCGCGCTTCACCAACGGCCGTTCGACGCCGCTGGGTCAAGTCGCACTGGCCAATTTTGCGAGCTCGCAGGGTTTGCAACAGTTGGACAACACCAACTGGGCGGAAACGTTTGCATCGGGCCAAGCGCTTCGCGGTCAAGCGGGTAACTCCGGTTTCGGTTTGATTCAATCCGGCGCGTTGGAAGCCTCCAACGTCGACCTGACCGAGCAATTGGTCAACATGATTACCGCGCAACGCAACTTCCAAGCGAACGCGCAAGTGATCTCGACGTCGGATCAAGTTACTCAGACGATTATCAACATCAGATAAGGCGCTAGTAACTAGGCTCTAGTCACTAGCAAGAAATTGCCTCTGACTAGAGCCCAGAGCCTAGAGCCCAGGGCCTAATCTATGGATCGCTTTCTCTACGTTGCAATGTCCGGCGCCAAGGAAACCTTGCGTGCCCAGACGGCCAACAACCACAACTTGGCAAATGTCAGCACTACGGGTTTTCGCGCCGACTTGTCGGCGTTTCAAACGCGGGCAGTGGTCGGTGCCGGCTATGCGTCGCGTGCATACGCAACCAATGCGACTACCGGCTGGGATGAAACGACCGGTTCGGCGCTTGCAACCGGTCGAGATTTGGATCTGACGATTCAAGGTCCGGGCTGGATTGCGGTGCAAGCTCGCGACGGTAGCGAAGGTTTCACGCGCGCGGGCGATCTGCGCGTTGACGCAAATGGGTTGGTCACCAATGGCGCTGGCCACATGGTGATGGGCGAGAACGGTCCAATGACGATTCCGTCGTATCAGAGTATTGCGGTGGCAAGCGACGGCACAATTTCCATTGTGCCGCTTGGGCAAAGCGCCGACACGATCGCGCAAGTGGGCCGCATCAAACTGGTGAACCCGCCGGCGCAGTCGCTTGAGCGCGGCGAAGACGGCTTATTCCGCTCTCGCGACAATGCTCCGGTCGTCGCGGATGCATCAGTGCGTGTGACTTCCGGCACGCTGGAATCGAGCAACGTGAATGCGGCGGACGCGATGGTCAACATGATCGAACTATCGCGTCATTTCGAAATGCAGGTTAAGGCGATGCGTACTGCCGAAGATAATGCGGCGGCGGCGGCACAACTGTTAAGAATGGGGTAGGGATCCGGCACTTTGGATCCGTACATATCGAATTTGGAAATTGTTGAGAGAAATTTATGATCCCTACACTCTGGGCAGCAAAAACCGGTCTCGACGCGCAGCAAACGCGCATGTCCGTCACCGCGAACAATTTGGCAAACGTCAGCACCAGCGGTTTCAAGAAAGGCCGCGCGGTGTTCGAAGACTTGCTGTATCAAAACGTCAAGCAAGTCGGCGCATCCACGTCGCAGGACACGCAAGCGCCTTCAGGCTTGTCGCTCGGCACTGGCGTGCGCATCGTGGCGACGGAAAAACTGTACACGCAGGGCGGGTTGAGCCAAACCGGCAACTCGCTGGATCTGGCGATTCAAGGTCGCGGTTTTTTCCAAATTCAAATGCCCGATGGCACGTTGGGCTATACGCGGGACGGCAGCTTCCAAGTGGATTCGCAAGGTCAGGTCGTGACTTCCAACGGTTACGTTCTGCAGCCAAGCATCAGCATTCCGCCCTCGTCGCAAAGTATTTCGATCGGCAGCGACGGTGTTGTCAGCGTGATGTTGGCCGGTCAATCGACGCCGCAGCAAGTGGGCACTATTCAGCTCTCCGATTTCATCAATCCGGCCGGCTTGCAAGCTCGCGGTGAAAACATCGTCGTCGAATCGGCCGCCAGTGGCACAGCGCAAACAGGCACGCCCGGTTTGACGGGGTTGGGCACGCTTGCGCAAGGTTCGCTCGAAGGGTCGAACGTGAACGTAGTGGAAGAATTGGTGGCGATGATTGAAACGCAGCGCGCCTACGAAATGAATTCGAAGGCGATTGCGACCGCGGACAAGATGCTCGAATACGTGAGCAACACGCTGTAAGCAACTAGCGCCTAGCAGCTAGTGACTAGCCAGAGAGAACGAAATGAACCATAAAGCCGCAGTGATAGTAATAGTCGGAGCTCTCGCGAGTGCAGGCTGCATCATGCAGCCGTCCGTGCCCGACTACGACGCAACCTGGCCGGATGAACCGGAGCAAGCGCAGGGTAGCAGCGGCGCCATTTTTAAGGTGGGTCACGATGTCCCGCTGTTCGAGAATGCGGTTGCGCATCGCGTAGGCGATACGGTGACGATCCGCTTGATGGAGTCGACCGCGGCATCGAAGTCCTCCAGCACGAACACCAAGAAGACCAGCGATGCCGAGATCAATGCCGCAGGCGGCCTCGCTTCGCAAATTACTCTGAATGGCGAGGCCATCGCATTGGGCTATGACACGGAAACAAATTTCAACGGTACCGGGAACAGCGCGCAGAGCAATAAATTGGAAGGTTTGGTGACGGTGACAGTCGCTAAAAGACTGTCGAACGGCAATTTGTTGGTGCGCGGGCAAAAATGGCTCACGCTCAATCAAGGATCCGAGTTCGTTCGTGTGCAGGGGATTATCCGGCCGATCGATATCGAAATGGATAACACCATCGCTTCCTACAAGGTGGCCGACGCAGTGATTTCTTATGGCGGCAAAGGCGCGCTTGCAGATGCCAACACGCCCGGATTGTTGCAGCGATTCTTTAACAGCAAATGGATGCCGTTCTAACTCGAACGTCTCGGCCTACAGGCTAAGGGCTACAGGTAGAAAAGATCATGAGTACATTTATAACGAACGGTTTTCGCTTGCTAGCCGGACGCCCTGCACCGGTAGCGCGCCGTCTACAGGTCTTGCTGCTAATGGCATTGTGGGTTCTGGCGCTGGTAGCGCTGCTATTTAGCACTGGCGCTCACGCGGAGCGCGTAAAAGATATTGCTTCCGTTTCCGGCGTCCGCGATAACCAATTGGTCGGCTACGGATTGGTCGTCGGGTTGGACGGCACCGGCGATCAAACTTCGCAGGCACCGTTCACCATTCAAAGTATTCGCAACATGTTGGCCAAGTTCGGCGTCACCATTCCCGCCAACGTCAATCCGCAATTAAAGAATGTGGCGGCAGTGACCATCACAGCCGACTTGCCTGCTTTTTCTAAGCCGGGTCAAAAGATAGACATTAACGTTTCGTCGATGGGCAACGCGACCAGCTTGCGCGGTGGCACTTTGTTGATGGCACCGTTGCGCGGTATCGATGGCGAGGTGTACGCGATTGCGCAAGGAAGCATGATCGTCAGCGGCTTCGGTATCTCCGGCAAAGACGGCTCGCGCATTTCCATTAACGTTCCCAGCAGCGGACGAATTCCGAACGGTGCAATGGTCGAGCGTGAAGTGCCAAGCCGTTTCGCGACCGATCCGTTCGTAGTGCTCAATTTGCACACACCGGATTTCACCACCGCTACGCGGCTGGTCGACGGCATTAACGGATTGTTGGGTCCGTCGACTGCACAAGCGATCGACTCCGTGACCGTTCGCGTTGCGGCGCCGATCGATAGCAGTCAGCGGATCGCATATGTCTCGACGTTGGAGTCGTTGGATATTCAGCCCGGCGATGCACCGGCGCGTGTCATCGTCAATTCGCGTACCGGCACCGTTGTTATTGGAGCACAAGTGCGAGTAACGCCCGCTGCCGTTGCGCACGGTTCGCTATCGGTAACGATAACGGAGCGTACCGATGTCAGTCAGCCCAACGCCCTTGCGCAAGGGCAAACCGTCGTTTCGCCGCGTAGCGATATTCAGGTCGATCAGAAAGAAGCGCGCATGTTTGTCTTTAACGGCGCCGTCAATCTCGACGAGATAGTGCGCGCCGTGAATCAGGTCGGCGCGGCGCCCGGCGACTTGGTGGCCATCCTTGAGGCGTTGAAAGAAGCGGGCGCGTTGCGCGCCGAGCTCATCGTCATCTGATTCGTTATGGCTGCGCCCGTCAACTTTTACGCCGACTTTAAAGGTCTTGCCGAGCTGAAGAATTCGGCCGGTCAGCAAGATCCCGCTGCGTTGCGTGAAGCCGCGCGGCAGTTCGAAAGTATTTTCACCAAGATGATGCTTAAAAGCATGCGCGACGCCAGCCTTGGCGAATCGTTGATGGACAACGATCAAAGCAAGTTCTACATGGACATGTTCGACAATCAACTTGCCGTGCAGCTCTCCAAAGGTAAAGGTCTTGGCTTGGCCGAGATGATGGTGAAGCAGCTGGCGCAAACAGGCGAGGCACCGTCGGTGATAGGCAAACCCGAAGCGAAGTTTTTTCCTACGAGTAAGCCTGCTCCGGCCCCAGTAGCCATTTCTGCACCGCAGTCTTCGACTTCGATGCCATTGCCGAGTGTTCCGGTTTCGGCCGTTACGCCGGTATCTTCCGTTGCTCCGAGCCCATCCCCCACGCCCCAAGCCCCAGGCCCGGTCGCCATGACGCCCGACGAGTTCGTGCGCAACATGTGGGCGCATGCGCAGGCGGCGGGGGAGGAGCTGGGTGTCGATCCAAAAACCTTAATCGCACATGCCGCATTAGAAACCGGGTGGGGGAAATCAATTCCCTGCAATGCGGATGGAGCTTGCAGTTACAACTTGTTTGGCATCAAAGCGACCGGCAATTGGCGCGGCGACAGCGTTCGCGTCAACACCTTGGAGTTTGAGGATGGCATTGCCGTCCGCAAGCAGGAGAACTTCCGTGCCTATACTTCGCCTGCCGACAGCTTTCGCGATTACGCCGCGATGCTGAAGAAAAATCCTCGCTATGAGGCGGCACTGGGCACCGGCAATGACGCCGCGAAATTTGCGAGCGCGTTGCAGAAAGGCGGTTACGCCACCGATCCAAATTACGCGCGAAAGTTAACCGCCACGGCCTTGAGCGTCGTCGAGCGTGCGGCGGCGGTGTTTAAGACAGCTGCGGCTCAGCCGTTATCGTCGCTAAGCCGCATCGCGGCTGGAGACAAGACGTGGTGAGTTCCTTTTCGAGACGCGAGATCCGAGACGTTGGCGGCGGGGCCGAGATAGCTCCGTTTGCTTTTGCAGTCTCGTATCCCGAGTTTCTTCTTTTATCGATTGGGTGCTCTCATGGGTAGTATGTTTTTCTCGGCAACTTCGGGGTTGCTGGCGTCGCAACGCGCGCTGGATACCACCAGTCACAATATCTCCAACGTCAATACGCTGGGATATAGCCGCCAGAGCGTGTTGTTCGATACACGGACGCCGAGCGCGTATTCCAACGGCTTTGTCGGCAATGGCGTCGACGTCACCACGGTACGCCGGGCCTACGATGAATTCGTTGCGATGGAGCTTCGGTCCACATCCAGCACGTTGTCGCGCCTCGACTCGTTTGGGACGCAGGCGGCGAACGTCAACAATCTATTCGGGGATACGGCGACCGGTTTGACCGCCGCTCTGCAGCAGTTCATCAATTCGCTGCAGGATGTCGCGGGTTCGCCCAGCTCCATTCCGGCGCGGCAAGTGGTGTTGAGCCAAGCGCAGTCGTTTGCCGGGCGTTTGAGTTCTTACAACGATCGATTGTCGACGCTCGACGCCAATGTTAACGACCAGCTGGCTCGAGAGGCGGATACCATCAATGCGCTCGGACGCAATATCGCCGAGTTAAATCAGCGCATCGAGACCGCGCAAGTGCGCACCGGCCAGCCGCCAAACGACTTGCTGGATCAGCGCGATCACGTGTTGGATGAATTGGCGTCGCACGTCAATGTGCAAGTGGCCTTGCAGGATAACGGTTCGATGATCGTATCCATCGGCGCCGGGCAGCCGCTGGTAGTCGGCAGTTCTTCCGCGACGTTGGCAACTGCAGCCGATCCGTACGATCCCACGCGCAATATCCTGACGTTGCAAAATTCTAGCGCAACGGTCGATATCACCGGGCGGTTGTCCGGTGGGACGATCGGCGGCTTATTGGACTTTCGTCGTGACATGCTGGAGCCGGCGCGCAATACATTAGGCCGCATAAGCATCGCACTCACCGAGACGTTCAATGCACAGCAGGCCGATGGTATCGATCTGAACGGAAACTTCGGTACAGATTTATTTGCCGTGGGCGGCGTGGAAACCTTTGCTCGCTCCAGCAATTCTCTTACGGGCGCCATTTCGGTCACACGACAAGTACCGAGCGCAGGCGGACTGACGGATGCCGACTACTACGCGGAGTTCACTGCATCGGGTTGGGGACTGCGCCGGATCGATACGGGCGCACCGGTCACCATGACAGGCTTGGGCACAGTTGCATCGCCTTTCAGAGCGGACGGCATCGAGATTGTCGTCACCGGCGTGCCGGTTATCGGCGATAGTTTCTTGATACGTCCGACGCGGGCCGCGATTGCCGGCATGCGCACACTGATTAGCGATCCCGCAGAAATCGCCGCGGCCGCGCCGATCATGACATCCGCATCCGGCGCCAACATCGGCAATGGCCGCATCTCATTGGGTGAAGTGACCGATGTCACCAATGTGGCGTTACAGACCACCGTCAGCCTGGTATTCGACTCGGCCACGACCTATCAAGTGAATGGTGTCGGTGCGTCGATCGCTTACACGCCAGGCGGCAATATCGACATCAACGGTTGGCGTGTAAACATCAGCGGTGCGCCGGGAATCGGCGATACGTTTACCGTGGCGGCCAACAATTCTCCGGCGGGCGATAACCGCAATGCGTTGCGCTTGTCGGCGGTGCTTTCGCAGCGCGTACTGGACGGCGGTACGGTCAATATCAACGATGCAACCAGTCGATTGACCGGCCGAATCGGCGTACTCACCAATTCGGCGCAAACCACGCGCACTGCGCAGCAGTCCATATATGACGACGCCGTTAGCGCGCGCGATGCCGTGTCGGGCGTTAACTTGGACGAAGAGGCGGCTAATTTGTTGCGCTTCCAACAAGCGTATCAAGCGGCGGCGCAAGTGATTGCCGTCGCCAATACACTGTTCGATAGCGTGTTGCAGGCCGTGCGGCGCTAACAGATGCATTAATAGAGAAGACTTATGCGTATTTCTACTTTTGCTTTTCATACCAGCGCGTTAAACGGGATGCTCAATCAACAGAGCGCGCTGTCCGTAACGCAAGGGCAAGTGGCAACCGGCAAGCGTATTCAAACGCCCGCCGACGATCCCATCGGCGCCGTGCATATCTTGGAGCTGGAGCGGGCCAAAGCCGAATCGGAACAGTTCGGCCGCAATGCCGACGGTGCGACAGCGCGACTAACCAACGAAGAACAAGCGTTGGGCGATGCGGCGATCGTTATCCGGCGTATACGCGAATTGGTACTGCAGGCCAACAACAGCACTATCGACGAAACCGGTCGCGCCGCGATCGCCGCCGAGATTCGCAGCCGCGCCCAGGACTTCGTCGATGTCACCAATCGTCGCGACGGCAATGGCGAATATTTGTTTTCCGGATACGCGACGACGACGCAACCGTTTTCGCGCACGGCCACCAACGTGGCATACGCAGGCGATCAAGGCACGCGATTGATCCAAGTCGGACCCACGCAACGCATTGCCGACAGCGATTCCGGCTTTACGGCATTCATGGACGTATTGCAGGGTAACGGTGTGTTTGCAACTTCGTCTACGGCTGCCAATACCGGGACCGGTTCCATCGACACAGGTACCGTTGTCAATCGATCGCTATGGGTGCGCGACAACTACACGCTGACGTTCGGCACGCCGCCCGATACATGGCAAATCACCGACAGTGCCGCGACTGTAGTCGCGACGGGCGCATATACGGCCGGCAGCGCCATTAATTTTAACGGTGTGCAAATTACCGTTAGCGGCGCGCCGGCGGCGGGCGATACATTCTCCGTGGCGGCAAGTCAGCGCGAAGATATTTTCACCACGGTCGACAACATCATCGCGGCGCTGGAAGGCGCAGGCGATACCAATCCAGAACGCGCGCAATTGACCACACGCATGGGCATAGCGTTGCAGCAGCTGGACCAGGACGAAAAGCATCTGTTGAACGTGCGCACGCAAGTGGGTGCGCGTCTGTCGACGCTTACCGATACGAAGAGCGCACGCGAGGGTTTTCAATTGCAGCTGGATAGTTCGCTATCGGAACTGCAAGACGTCGATTACGCCGAAGCGTTGAGCCGTATGAATCGGCAATTGCTAGGACTGGAAGCAGCGCAGCGGAGTTACGCAACGATTTCGCAGATGTCGTTGTTCAACTATCTGTAATGCTGCCGTTAACGATGCAAGTCGTTGCGGCGGTCGCTTATCCCTCGATGTACTCGTGCGTGCGCAATAGCGCCAAAAATTCCGGCACCTTATATATAGCGCGCTGTGCAAGACGAATTGCGGCGGTCATATCGGCCATGGCCTGTGATTATTTAGCCGCTAAAGTGCCTTTTGCAAAGTCCGTGACCCGAGTCTCAAACCGTCTAATTGGCGCTTGCCAGTCTCAAGTTAGTGGCGACGACTCCGATACAGGCCCTAAGCAGCTGATCGGTGCATAGGGCATCGAAAGGCGCTAGCTGATCTACCGGGCGCGGCCCGGGAAACCGGGTAATTTTCAGGAGCAATTCCATGGCACTTTCGATTAACACAAATGTGATGTCGCTGAACGCGCAGCGTAACTTGACGACATCGGGCACGCAGCTGGCCACATCGCTGCAACGTTTGTCTTCCGGCTTACGCATCAACAGCGCCAAAGACGACGCTGCTGGTTTGGCCATTGCCGAACGTATGACCACTCAAATCAACGGTCTCAACCAAGCCGTTCGTAACTCGAACGACGGTATCTCGCTGGCGCAAACCACTGAAGGTGCGCTGCAAGAAGTGACCAACAACCTGCAACGTATTCGCGAACTGTCGGTTCAGGCCGCTAACGCCACGAACTCCGCTTCGGACTTGAACGCTCTGGACCAAGAAGTTCAGCAGCGTATCGCTGAAGTGAACCGCATTGCCGCGCAAACCTCGTTCAACGGCCGCAAGGTGTTGGACGGTTCGTTCGGCAACGCGACGTTCCAAGTCGGCGCGAACGCCGGCGAAACGATCAGCGTAGGCTTGAGCGCCAATATGCGTTCGGCTGCTATCGGCCAAATCGCGACCACCAGCTCGGGCAACATCAGCTCGCTCTTCAACACTGGCCTCGTCGTCGGTGCAGGCGAATTGACGGTTAACACGGGCGCCGGTGCACAGAACGTAGCCGCTGGTACGTATGCGGACGCCGCTTCCTTAGTGACGGCCATCAACACGGCTGCCGGTTCGGCCATCGCTGCTGTAAACGGCAACGAAATCACGATCACCAACTCTTCGACCACCAACCCGATTACCTTCGCTGGCGCCGATGCGGCGACGATCGGTTTGGGCACGGTTGCTGTGGCGGGTGTAACGGGTGCAGGCTACCAATTGGCCGCTGGCGAACTCACTGTTGCAGTGGGCGCCGGTGCGGCACAAAGCGTTGCCGCCGGCACTTATACGACGGCTGCGCAACTCTCCACCGCGATCAACGCGGCGTGGACTGCAGCGGGCGGCGCTGGATCGATCTCGGCGGTCACCGGTAACGAAATCACGTTGACCAACTCTTCGACTGCTGCTGCGCTTACGGTTGGTGGCTCGCAAGCCGCTGCCTTGGGCTTGGCCACTGTTGCTGCTGCAACGCCGGCTGGTTTGACGCTGGCTGCTGGCCAATTGTCATTCAACGGTAACGACGTGACGGGTAACTTCACCACTGCGGCTGCTTTGATCACTGCGATCAACACCGCGGCGGGTTCGTCGGTTGCTTCGGCCACCGGTAACGAAATCACGATCACCAACACCTCTACGAGCACACCGGTCACGGTTGCTGGCTCGCAGGCGGCTACACTCGGCTTCAGCACTGTTGCCGCCGTGACCCCGACGTCGATCGACAGCACAGGTACTGCTGCTGCGGTGGCCGGTGCGGGTACTGCGTTGGGTGGTGCGGGCTTCACGATTCAAGTCGGCGGTGGCGCTGCTACGCAGGTTGCTGCGGCGACTTACACGGACGCGAACGTTCTTGCTGCAGCCATCAATGCCGCAGCGACTACTTCGAACGGCTCCGCGATCACCGTCGCGACTGTAGTGGGCGGCGAGTTGCGTATCACCAACACTTCGACGACCAATCCGATCACGATGGCTGGCGCCGATTTGACAACGTTGACTCTCGGTACCACCGTCGCGGCTGCGACTCCTACCACGGACGCGAGCACGGGCGTTAACACGGCTGTGACTGCGGCCCAAATTAACCCGACCGACGCCAGCACGGGCGTTAACACGGCTGTGACGGATGCCGGTGTCACGGGCAACACGACTGCCACCAGCACGGGTCTCAATACGGCCATCACGACGTCTGCTAGCGTCACGCTCGCCACTGGCGCGCTGACTCTGCAAGTGGGCGCCGGTTTGGTTGTTGACCTCGCCGGTACATACACCAGCGGTCAACATCTGGCCGACGAGATCAATACGCAGGTCAATGGTTCGTACGCCTCGTTCAATACCACCACTAACTCGTTGACGTTTGCTTCGACGGAAGCGTTGACAGTCGGCGGTTCGCGCGCTGGTGCGGGTGCAGGCAACTTTGCCTTCAGCACGCTGGCCGCAACGGTATCGAACGGCAGCTTGGCCTCGGCCAATGTCCGCAGCGCAGCTTCGGCCAACGAGACGATGGTGCGTGTTGATGCGGCACTGACTTCGGTCAGCACCTTGCGCAGCACCTTGGGCGCGATTCAAAACCGCTTCCAATCCACCATCAACAGCTTGCAAGCTGTGGCGGAAAACCTGTCGGCATCGCGCGGTCGCATTCAGGACACGGACTTCGCGATGGAAACGGCTAACCTCACTCGCGCGCAGATCCTGCAACAAGCAGGTACCGCGATGGTGGCGCAAGCCAACTCTGCTCCGCAGAACGTGCTCTCCCTGCTGAGGGGATAATGTGCGGGCTAGGTAAGCAAGCTTTTCAAGGACTGAATCGGCGGCGTGCGGCGGGTATCGAAAGATGCCCGCCGCGCGCTGCTTTCTTTGTTATTCGTAATGCATACGCAAATTTTGTTTTGTTGATCTCCGTTTCGATAGTGGAGATGTGCCATGGCCATTGATCTCGTCAAACTGACCGGTGCTGCAGCGCAATCAACGCCAGCGGCGTCAAGCAGCGCTCGTTCCACAGCGAACCAGGTGGCTGCTCAAGTGGCCGCAAAAACGGCTTCGCAAAATCAAGAGGCACGCAAGGCGGTGCACGCTGCGGCGCGCGAACTGGAATCGCATATGCTGGGCATGGGGCGATCCCTGGAGTTTCGCGTCGACTCGCAATCGAATACCATGATCGTCATGGTTAGAGATAAGAATTCCGGCGAAGTGATTCGACAAATGCCGAGCGAAGAGGCCTTGTGGCTCGCGCAGCATTTGGAAGCCGCTTCCAATTTTCTGTTGAACACCAGCGCGTAAGGCGACCGTCATGGCAACCACATCGGGTATTACCGGCGGCTCGCAAATCGACGCCAACAGTTTGGCGCAGCAGCTGGTGTCCGCCGAACGTGCGCCGCTCGATGCGCAAATAGCGCGCGAGACCACTCGCATTACCACGCAGGTGTCTGCGCTCGGCAGCTTGATGGGTTCGCTGTCTACTTTTCGTAACGCCTTGAGTTCGCTAAGGACCACCGAGGCTTTTAATGTCCGCCAGGCTACTTCGTCCGATAACACCAAATTTACTGCGACGGCGACTTCGGCGGCGACCGCCGGCAGCTATAGCGTCGAAGTAGAGCAGCTGGCAGCCGCGCAGCAAATTTCCTCGCCATTGTTCGCCAGCGGTGCAACGCATGTTGTAGGTACCGGTACGTTAAGTATCGCGCTGGGCAATAACGGCTTTAACGTCAACATCGACAGCAGCAATCAGACGCTGGGCGGCATTCGCGATGCCATCAATGCGGCAAGCAATAACCCCGGCGTTCGTGCAACGTTGGTCCGGGAAGGTAGCGGCTCGCACTTGGTGTTGTCGTCGACGCAGACCGGCGCCGCAAACGTCATTTCGGTGACGCCGTTCGGCGGCAACGGCGGTCTGGCGCAGTTGGCCTATAGCGCCAATAATCATGGCGGTTATGAAGTACTGACGCAGGCGCAAAACGCCATTGTCAACATCGCGGGTTACGAGTCGACCAGTTCCACCAATACGGTGACAAACGCGATCGACGGCGTTACCTTGCGATTGGTAGCGGCGGATCCTGGCCACACTCAAACGTTAACAGTGAGCGACGATCGTTCCGCCATCGCGGGCAAGGTCAATTCATTTGTTAGCGCTTACAACGCGCTGCAGGCACAAGTCAAACGCTTAAGCGGCTATGACAGCGCTACCAAAGTGGCCGGGCCAATGCTGGGCGACTCGCTGTTAAACAGCATCAGTTCGCAGCTTCGCAATACATTGCAAAAACCGGTAACCGGCGCCAGCGGCAACTTCAACACGCTGGCAAGTATCGGCATCACCACGCAAGCCGACGGTTCGTTGGCGGTAAACGATACCAAGCTGCAAGCCGCGTTAAACGCGGATTTGGGTTCCGTGGGGCGTCTCTTCGGCTCCGCTAATGGAGTGGCGTCGACATTAACGGCGCAAATCGAGGAGCGCTTACAGAGCAACGGCGCGCTCGATACGCGCAGTCAAAATCTACTGGTGCAGCAACGTCAATTGACGCAACGTCAATCCGCCATCGATTCGCGCATGAAGTCGTTAATGGCAAATTATGTCCGGCAGTTTACCGCCTTGGACAACATGCTCTCGTCGATGCAAACGACGTCCAGCTTCCTGTCGCAGCAGATCGATTCGCTGGCTAACCTGAATAAGAAATAGCGTCTCCAGGTAGCGGAATTCTCCCATTACCTGGATGTTAGGGTTATCGCCCATTCATCGAGTGGCGAGAGCTAAATCACGGTTGAAACGCAGGGTTTCGCGCTAGGCGGCGTCTCAAGTCTTGGTGCTATCCGCCGTTAAGCTCTTCAGACGGTATTGTGGAGCAAGGCAAATGGGTTACCCGCAGAGCGCAAATGTTTCGGCCTATCAAAACATGGGCACGCACGGCGGCGTGGCTGCCGCGAACCCACATGGATTGATACTGCTGCTGATGAATGGCGCGATCGAACGAATCGCCAAGGCGCGCGGCTGCATAGTCAATCAGTCGTATGCGGAGAAGTCGCAGCTACTGCATCGCGCCGTCGCCATTATCGACGAGCTGCGCAATAGCTTGCAGTTGAAAAGCGGCAATGCAATCGCCGCCAATTTGGATACGCTATACGACTACATGTGTCGGCAATTAATGAAAGCGAATTTGGACAACAGCACGGCTACGCTGGACGAAGTATCGACGCTGCTGCAGCAAATACGCGACGCATGGCAGCAGATCCCCAAAGACGTGCAAGGGAGCGCCCGCTAGGCGTATTGCAACATGATTGCTCGCGAGACATTGATCGGCAGCGTGCTGGCGGCAACCGATAAGCTGGTTCAGCAAGCGGGGCAGGGCGATTGGTCATCGGTCGCTAAGACCGTCGAACAGCGTCGCATGTTTCTCGATGCGCTCAGTACCTCCGAGCCACAGCCAGGCGAGCATGAGTTTTTGCAAGCGATGCGCGCTGCAATCGCCGAATCCGATGCTGCCATTGCCGTAATGAGCAAAGCAGGGCCGCAAGTATCCACCTATACGCCCTCGGCGCCGTCTTCCCCTCCACTAACGTACGGACCGCGGAAGTAGGCCATGTACGAAGGCGTCGATACCGTCGTTCTGTATGAAGAGCTGGCGTATCAGGACATCGTTCCGTTGGCGTGGAAAGCTATGTTGACGCCGCTGACATTGGAGCAGCAAGGCCAAATCGCCGACCGCAATCTACGCTTGCTGCAAGCATGTACGGCGTTGGAGGAACACGGCCAAGTTGAAAAGGCCGACGAAAATTCGCCGCACTCGGCCGATATCCTGCGGTTGGATATGAAGATGAATTTGCTGTTGGATTTGGTAGGCCGGATTCTTATTGCGAATCAACCGCGGCCGACCTCGACGCATGTTCGCTTTAATGCTCTGGGCGCGGTGTTCAAACTAGCCGATCTAAAACTACAGCCGGGTGATGAAGGGATGCTGGAAATCCAGCTTAAGGACTTTTTGGTCGAGCCATTGCGCTTGGTGGGACGTGTGGCTGCCGTTTCGCCCGATGGCCAAATTAAGGTGAAGTTTATTCATCCCGGCGAAGTGATCGCCAATCTAATCGAAAAGCTCGCGTTCCGGCGTCATCGCCGCCAAGTGGCCGACCAGCGGCAGCCCAAAGCGCCGTTCGATCCGTCGCGTACAGGTCGCTTTCGCCGCTAATTCGAGTCGCTACGCCGGCGGACGCGACGCAGTTCTCAAGCTGTGCAAACAGGGCGGTGCGGAACACCGGATTGAGCTCTTTTAGCGATCGTGATGGCCGCACATTTGCATATTGATGAGCGATGTCACTACTTTGACGGATGGTGAAACTCATGACGGCTGTTCTTAAGACTCAAGATGCAACTCAGACGATCGACGAGGCTCTGCAGTGTGCGGTGGTGTGTCATCGCGCCGGCCGCCTGCAACAAGCGGAGTCGCTATATCAAGCGGTGCTGCAGGCTAAACCGAGCCATCCCGACGCCAATCACAATCTAGGTCTATTGCGAGTGCAAACGCAGCAAGCCGAAACCGGCTTGCCGTATTTCCTGGCCGCAATCGAGGCCGAGCCGACCGTTGCCCAGTATTGGCAGAGCTATATCGAAGGATTGCTGCTGGCAGGTCGGGGCAGCGAGGCGCGTTTGGTGTTCGAGCACGCGCGTCGACACGGTTTGGAAGGCCCAGGCATAGATGGTTTGGCCGCGAAGGTTCTAACTTCTCTGACATAACGGGCGCGAGCCGGTGATTGCATTACGCAGCCGGCAAATCGATAACGAACGCGTCGCGTGTTGTGCGCGGCGCCGAGTCCGATCGTCTGTCTAATCGTTTGGATGATCCTTGTACGATCGTCAAGAAATTCATCGCGCATCGTTGCGGCTGCCGAGAGCACACGAACTCCTCGCGTAAATGCGTCATAAAGTGCGCGGCGATTAGGTTAGCAAAGCTATTTCTTCTGTTCGGATCGCATGCAGCAGCTTGTTACTCGATGTGCTCGCACGCTTTCGCCAAAGCTTTAGAAAACAAATTGGCGACTGCTTCACGTTGCGCCGGTGTTCAGGGCGTGGCTGATAGTTACGGTTGCGATGGAAGCGAACAATCGTTCTCAATCCAATGCAACGCGGTGCCTTCATGAATATCGAGATGCGTCATAACTCAAATTCAGATGCACTCTTCTTCCGTGAAACGCGCGGTCGTTGTTCCGCCATTTCCCTAATGCTGCTCCGGCAATCCCTGAGCAAAAGAGGCTGCGTATCACGGAGAAGCGCGAGCTCTTGTAGGGGTAGCGCTGATTCTCAGTTCGCGACGTCACTCGGTATAACGTTACACAGAACAAATAATAAGGAACGTCCATGAGTGCAGTCATGGCCGACGCAGCAACAAGCAAGATGTCTAACGTGCAAAGAGCGGTCGTGTACGACTGTGATGCGGAGCGAGCAGCTGAAGTTGCCGCCGTGCTCCGATTTCTCGATATCGAGGCGATGCTCGTCGACCACGGAGCGCTGATGCGCTCGCTGGTGCAAGGCAATGGTCCGGGTCAGGCGCTGTTGATCGGTGATATCGCTGAAGCCGACGCGCCGGATTGGTTGGAGCTGGGGGCCGCACTGCGTACCAAGTGGAGCGATCTCACCGTCGTGTCGTACGGGTCGGCCGGTGTCATGGAATCCCTGAGCGGCGCTGCGGGTAGCGGACGAGCGTTGCGGGTGCCGTTCCCATTCAAATACGGCACGCTCGCGGCCGCTCTGTCGCCTGCGGCGAATGCCAGCGTCGAATTCGACAACCAAATCAGACTACCGACCGGCAGTTCGCCGGCGGTTCGCGAGGTCATTGGACTTATCCGGCAAGTTGCCGCGCACGACTCCAGCGTATTGGTGCTCGGCGAATCCGGTACCGGCAAGGAAGTGGTGGCGCGAGCCATTCATGAATCCAGTCCGCGTCGTCAGCGTCCGTTCGTCGCGATCAATTGCGGCGCAATTCCTGCGGAGCTGCTGGAAAGCGAGCTGTTCGGACACGAGAAAGGCTCCTTTACCGGTGCGGTCACGGCGCGCAAGGGTCGTTTTGAAATTGCCGAGGGTGGCACACTGTTCTTGGACGAAATCGGCGACATGAGCATGCCGATGCAAGTGAAGCTATTACGCGTGCTGCAGGAACGTACTTTTGAACGCGTCGGTGGGCATACGCCGATGCGCTGCAACGTGCGGATCATCGCGGCCACGCACCGTAATCTGGAAGAGTCGATCACTCGCGGCACCTTCCGCGAGGATTTGTACTATCGCCTAAATGTATTTCCCATCGATATGCCGTCGCTGCGTTCGCGCATCGAAGATCTGCCCCTGTTGGTGCGCGACTTTACTCGTCAAAACATGAGCGAAGGTCGCGGCCGTGTCGAGTTCAGCGCGCCGGCGTTCGGCGCATTGATGCACTATGCCTGGCCGGGCAATGTGCGCGAACTAGGGAATCTGGTCGAGCGTCTGTCCATCATGCATCCCAACAAGATGGTTTGCGTTGCCGAATTGCCGGCTAAGTATCGGCCTGCCGGCTGGGTTCCGAGCTCCGAACCCGAAGTACCCTCGATTAGTGCGCTACAAAACGAATTGGCCGTCATGCGCGGCGACGGGCTTGCTGCCGGAGCCGGTGACGCATTAGGCGAAGAACAAGCTCTGCAATTGTTGACCGCCAACGGTCGCGGTAACGAAGCGGTAGAAGAATTAACTTGCTTGCCCATCGACGGGCTCGATCTTCGATCACATCTATACACAATCGAACGCGCTCTCATTCGGCAGGCGCTTGAGCGCTCGGCGGGCACGGTTGCGCAGGCGGCGCGACTGTTGAACCTGCGTCGTACCACGCTAGTGGAGAAGCTGCGCAAGTTCGACATGCTGGCCGACGATGCTGTGCATTTCGGTCAAGGCTCGGAAGCGTCTGAAGTTTGACGCTTTGGTCGCTTGCGCAAGGGGTGCGCTAGCGGATCGTGACGACATTCAAGATGAACCCCGCTCACGTGCTAGGCGATTTACTGAACGGCTGCCGATACGAGTGTGAAGCATTGCTCGGCTCCGGCATTTGGTTGCAGTCCCGGCAATGCGGCAAGGTTTTGCCGCCGAGCGTGGCATAGAGCTTGCTCTCTATGTACTCAAGACGAATGCAGCGAGAGCTTCGATGAATGCGGAACTAGACAACAGTGAGTCGAACGTCACCTCGATCGGGGTGCGACTTCGCCGTGAGGCGAGCGACTTGGTTGCGTTCGCGCCCACATCGTTACGCCTCGTGGAGCTGGCTCGCCGTGTGGCGCAAAGCGACTGCACGGTACTGATCTCGGGAGAGTCCGGCGTCGGTAAGGAAGTGCTGGCGCAATTCATTCACCGCCACTCGCCGCGCGTTAGCAAGCCGTTTGTCGCCGTCAACTGCGCGGCCATCCCGGAAAACATGTTGGAAGCGATTTTGTTCGGTTACGAGCGCGGCGCGTATACCGGCGCGCACACCGCGCATGCCGGCAAGTTCGAACAGGCGCAGGGCGGTACGTTGCTGCTGGACGAGGTATCGGAGATGCCGCTGGGCCTGCAAGCTAAGCTATTGCGCGTATTGCAGGAGCGCGAGGTTGAACGTCTCGGCGGACGCGGACCACTGGCACTGGACGTGCGAGTACTGGCTACTACCAATCGCAATCTCCGTGCCGAAGTCGCCGCGGGGCGTTTCCGTGAAGACCTTTATTACCGATTGAATGTGTTTCCGCTCACTGTGGCGTCGCTGCGCGAACGCCGTGAAGACGTGCTACCGCTCGCGATGCGATTGCTCAATCAGCGCTGCCGTCCGGGCGAGCCGATTCCTGCGCTGTCCGCGGATGCCGCTCATGCATTGCTGATGTACAACTGGCCGGGCAACGTGCGCGAACTCGACAACGTTATGCAGCGCGCGCTTATCTTGGTGAACGGCGCGGTCATCGAAACCGATCATATTCAGTTTGAACTGGGCGCAATGCCCGCGCCGCTCCCGCCGCCGGCGGTCGATCAAGCGCTGGCCAATTCTCTGGAACACACAGAACAGGAATTGATCCTCGATGCGCTGCGCGCAGGCAAAGGCAATCGTCAAATGGCGGCGCAGCGTCTCGGTATCAGTCCTCGAACCTTGCGTTACAAGCTGGCGCGCCTGCGGGAGCAGGGCGTGGCTGTGCCGGCTTAACGCGGAGATTTAATTTATGAGCAACATGCATATCGATTCCGTGCTATCGCAAATCCGCTCGATGTCCGCACAAATGCAGGCGCAGACGCAGATCGGAATTCCGCGCGTGACGCAGGCCGAAGCTAAGTCCAGTCCCTTCGCCGCGATGATGAAGAACGGCATCGAGCAGGTGAATCAGGCGCAGGCAAGCGCCACCAACATGGCGTCGGCGTTCGAACGCGGCGTGCCCGGCGTTGAGTTGCCGGATGTAATGCTGGAAATGCAGAAGGCCAATGTGTCTTTTCGTGCGTTGACCGAAGTGCGCAATCGCTTCGTCAATGTGTACCAAGAAATCATGAACATGCCGATCTAATCGGCGCGTATCGATAGTCAGCGAGCAAAATAATTATGGCGGCAGCAGCAGAATCCCTTCCGGTACCGGCCGGCGCTAACAGCGGCTTACGCCCGCTACTCATGTTGGTCGGCCTTGCGGCAGCGGTTGCAATCGGTGTAGCCGTAGCGCTATGGACCAAGGAGCCAACGTACAGCTTGCTGGTGGCGAGGGCATCCGACTCCGAAGCCGCGAAGGTTGTGCAATCATTGGAAGCAGCCGCGATTCCGTATCGCCTCGAATCCGGCTCGGGCGCAATCCTCGTGCCCGCCGAAAAACTCAGCGAAGCGCGATTGAAGCTTGCGGCACAAGGCATTGGCGAATCGAGCGAAGGCTTTTCGTCCATGGCGAAAGACCCCGGTTTCGGTGTCAGCCAGTTTATGGAAGGCGCCCGCTATCAACACGCGTTGGAAGTGGAGTTGGCGCAGACCATCGCCAACTTGCAGCCGGTTGAAGGTGCGCGCGTCCACCTCGCTTTACCGCGGCAATCCGCGTTCCTGCGAGATCGAAAGCCTGCCACCGCTTCTGTTTTTATTCAGCTGAAGGCGGGCCGCCGTCTTGCCGAAGAGCAAGTGAATTCGATTGTGAACCTAGTGGCCTCGAGCATTCCGGATATGGATGCAACGCAAGTCACCGTTATCGATCAACAAGGCCGCCTTTTGTCGTCGCCGCAGGGCAACGATGAATATGCTTTGCGCGATAAGCAGTTCGAGTACGCCCGCCGCATGGAAGAGGTGTACACGCAGCGCGTCGAAGCATTGCTGTCTGCGTTAGTGGGTCCAGGCCGCGTGCGTGCCCAAGTGGTTGCCGATGTTGAAATGTCGGTAACCGAAGAGGCGCGCGAGCAATTTCGTCCTGAAAGCCAGGTGGTCCGCAGCGAACAGCAAGCTGAAGAAAATTCTCGTACGGCCGGTGGGCCGCAGGGCGTTCCTGGCGCGCTGACTAATCAACCGCCGCAAGGCGGCACTGCCTTACCGCCGGGAGCGACTGCCGCGGCACCGGCTGCTGCCGCGACTGCTGCCGCCACACCGGAAAATTCGTCGAAGCAAAGCACACGCAATTACGAAATCGATCGCACGCTCGCTTACACGAAGCAATTGCCGGGCAAGCTCAAGCGTTTGAGCGTGGCCGTGGTCGTGGATAACGCGCGCGCCGTAAACGAAGATGGCGATGCGACCGAAACGCCTCTGACGCCCGAGCAAATCACCAATATGACGCAGCTTGTAAAAGACGCGGTCGGTTTCGACGACAAACGCGGTGACAGCGTAAACGTCGTCAATGCGTCGTTCCATGTTGCACCGGTCGACGAAGAAGAGGCGGTGGAGTCGGTGCCGCTATGGGAGCGGCCTATAGTGCGCGACATCGCCAAGCTGGTGCTGGGTGCGGTTGTCTTAATCGTGTTGGTGCTGCAGGTGCTGCGTCCTTTGGTTAAGAACCTCATGACCCCGATGCGTCAGCAATTCGGCCGCATGGATGGCGACTACTCATTGCAGCAGGCATTGCCCGCCGGCGCCACCGCAACGGCGGCGGCCACTAGCTACGAACAGCAGATTGCGGATGCGCGCACGACCGTGCAGCAAGACCCGCGTCGCGTTGCGCAAGTGGTTAAGACATGGGTTGGGCAGGAACAATAGTTCCACAACGGTAATTGACGAAGCGAGCGAAAAATCGTGAACGCAATGACTAAGGCTCCGGCATCGAAGCGCTCTGGTATCGAGCGTGCCGCAATTCTATTGTTGACGCTAGGCGAGCAAGCAGCGTCCGAAGTGTTGAAGCATATGGGCGCCAAGGACGTGCAGCGCGTGGGCGGTGCTATGGCCGCCATGTCCAATGTGACTCGCGATGAGGTCAGCGCGGTGCTTACCGACTTCTCGTCGGGCGTAGAAAGCCAGACGTCTTTGGGCGTCGGCGCGGACGAATATATCAAGAAGGTCCTGGTTAACGCGTTGGGCGAGGACAAAGCATCCAGCATCATCGACAGAATTTTGCTGGGCCATTCAAGCAAGGGGCTGGAAGCTCTCAAGTGGATGGACCCCCGCGCCGTTGCCGAGTTGATTCGGCAAGAACACCCGCAAATTATCGCGATCGTGCTGGCGTATCTCGATCCCGATCATTCCGCCGAAGTGTTGTCGGCATTTCCGGATTGGCTGCGCGTGGACATTGTCATGCGCATTGCGACTCTGGATGGTATTCAACCCTCCGCTTTGTCCGAGCTCGACGAGATGATGGAGAAACGTTTTGCCGGCAACAGCAACGTAAAGACGTCGATACTGGGTGGCCCGAAAGTCGCCGCCAATATCATGAACTTGCTCGACAGCAGCCAATCTTCGTTGGTGATGGACGATATCAATAAGTCCGACGAGCAATTGGCGACCAAGATTCAAGACCTCATGTTCGTCTTCGACAATCTACTGGAAATCGACGACCGCGGTATGCAAGAACTGTTGCGTGGCATCGCCAGCGACCGGTTGTTGCTGGCGTTGAAAGGCGCGGACGATCGCATGAAAGAAAAAGTGTTTGCCAACATGTCGCAACGCGCGGCCGAAATGCTCCGCGACGACTTGGCGGCGCGCGGCCCGGTCAAGCTAAGCGAGGTGGAAGCGGCGCAGAAGGAAATCTTGTCGGTCGCGCGCAAGATGGCCGAATCCGGTTCGTTGGCGTTGGGCGGGTCGGGAGAAGAGTATGTCTAATGTTGCGGAGACCGAACGTTGGCTGCCGCCATCGGTGCACGGTCCTGCAGTGAGCGTGCGGCGCGACCAGCGTAAGGAAGCGTCGCGTGCCGAACGCCAAGCGCATGATGAGGCGTTCGCACAGGGTAAAGCCGAAGGTATAGCGGCCGGCCGCGCCGAATTCGAAGCGCGTAATGCCGATTTGACGACGCGCGTACAACGACTCGATGCCATCTTGAATGTCTTGTCTAAGCCTCTTAGCGAATTGGATGCACAGGTAGAGCGGCAGTTGGTGACGCTGGCGCTGACTATCGCGCGTCATTTAGTCCGCCGGGAATTGCGCATGGATCCTACGCAGGTCATAGCCATCATTCGCGAAACCGTTGCGTTGCTGCCGGCGTCGGCGCGCAATGTGCGAGTTCACTTGCATCCGGAAGACGCGACGTTGGTCCGTGAAGTGCTGTCCGCTCCGCAATCCGAGCGAGCGTGGTCGGTGGTCGAAGACCCGATTAGCAGTCGGGGCGGCTGTCGAGTGACGACTGAAACTGCGCAAATCGATGCCCGCTTGGAAACTCGCCTGGGCGAGGTTATCGCACAAGTGCTCGGCAGCGAACGTGCCGAATCGCGCGAGGAGGGCGCATGAGTTCTGCTAATCCAGTAGAAGTCGCCATGCGCCGCGATCGCGCCGCGCAATGGAATTTGCGATTGGCGCAACATGTACGACGGTCCGAACGCGTTTTACCGCCGCCGGTGGAAGGTTCGCTGACGCGCATGATTGGTTTGACGCTCGAAGCGTCCGGTTGTCAGGCCGCGGTCGGCGATCGTTGCGAAGTGGTTGCCGCCGACGGACGGCGTGTCGAAGCAGAGGTAGTCGGTTTCGCGCAAGACAAATTGTATTTGATGCCCACCAGCGATCTGCATGGCGTGCAGCCTAGCGCGCGGGTAATACCGATGCAGCGTGCCGGTACCGTGCCGGTTGGGCCGCAATTGCTCGGCCGTATTGTCGACGGCAATTGCAAACCGTTGGACGGGCAAGGTCCGCTCGGATGTGAAGAGAGTGTGCGTTTAACCGGCGTTCCGATTAATCCATTGGCGCGCCAACCGATCGCGCAGCCCCTCGATGTGGGAATTCGATCGATCAATTCGCTGCTTACGGTCGGTCGTGGTCAACGTGTGGGATTGTTCGCCGGCTCCGGCGTCGGTAAGAGCGTGCTGCTCGGCATGATGGCCCGGTACACAAGCGCCGATGTGATCGTGGTCGGGCTAATCGGTGAACGCGGCCGCGAAGTAAAAGAATTTATCGATCGTATATTGGGCGCCGAAGGCCGTCGCCGCGCCGTCGTAGTCGCGACGCCGGCAGATAACCCGCCGCTGATGCGGTTGCACGGCGCATGGCTGGCCACCGCGATTGCCGAATATTTTCGAGATCGCGGGCAAAGCGTTCTATTGCTGATGGACTCGTTGACGCGGTTTGCGCAAGCACAGCGCGAAATCGGTCTGGCAATCGGCGAAGCGCCCGCGACAAAGGGCTATCCGCCGTCGGTGTTTGCCATGTTGCCGCAACTCGTCGAGCGCGCCGGCAATGGCGCTGCGGGTGCCGGATCGATCACCGCGTTCTACACGGTTCTTACGGAAGGCGACGATCAACAAGATCCGATTGCGGATGCTTCGCGCGCCATTC